>Ga0116229_10002599_pt1 | contig 29299 bp, 21 predicted proteins | sample S1TSphgellanicum_3_FD_87313 | JGI IMG/M metagenome (GOLD analysis project Ga0116229, IMG submission 87313) | Host-associated microbial communities from peat moss isolated from Minnesota, USA - S1T2_Fc - Sphagnum magellanicum MG | ecosystem: Host-associated > Plants > Peat moss > Unclassified...
AAAAAATAGACAAACAAAATTATTTCCCTGCCCTTTTTTCGTTTGGGAAAGAACGAAATATTTCATATGCCCAAAATGTGACGAAAAAGAAAAATGGCATGTGTCCCAAATGGCACAAAAAAAAAAAAAAACCAAAAACCAAAAACCAAAAAGAAGCCCTTCCAAAAGCCTGCGAGAAAATTTAATTAATTATGGAAAAAAGTAGGTGTACTTATTGACCCCTCCCAAAAGTGAATATGGCCCACCAATGTTTAGATTGATAGCTAAGCTAGTTTTTTAGGGTGGAAGAAGGTTGAAGTTTTCAATGATAATACACCCTTCTTTTCTTCACAAAGAGTCCCTCTTCTTGTCCAAGGAATCAAATCAAGGATTGGGTTATTGTTATAAATATGTAAGGATCATCCATGGTGGATCCCACATGTAAACTCAGATGGCTGGCTGGCTACCTATTAGTGGATGATACATAATACATATACAAGAAGCCAATGCACATGACATTGTTGTTGGGTGTCAGATTATCTCCAAGTTCAAGATGTAATTATTGTACAAAGTGTTTTTGGCAGGATGTGCTTTACATTTACTAGGTACCTTGCTACATTCATTGTTAGAAGATGAAATGGTAAGTAGTGAAGCCATTGCAAGAAGAATATTAGAACTAATGGGTTGTGACTTGCAAGAAAGTAAGGCACTCCCCAGCGTTTCCTAGTATATTTGGAGTGCACCTTATTACATCCATGAATTTCCCTTGTAGACAAGAGGAGGGATGTTACGCCTACTCTTTAAGAGTGCAAGGGATCTTATGCATGCCTACTAATTGGTGCAAGGTCTCTCCCACTCTTAAGTATAGGGGAAGGCCTCTTCCCCAGGGTCTTCCCTAATTTGAGGGTCATAACCTGAGCCTTGAGGGTGGTAGGCTAGGGGTATACACCTCAGCATTAGGGGAGATTTGTAGGAGCAAGAAATTGTTTTAAAATTCAAATGGTGGAAGGTCTGCATGTGATTGTTGGCAAAAGGCTACTTCAACTGATGAATGAATCTTCCATGTGGGGGACTCTGGGAGATGTGTTCAAATACAAAGCGAAAAACCTCAGAGTGCGTTTCTGAGTAAGTGTAAGAACCACAAGTAGGTCAAAACATTTTCCTAAAACAAGGCCCCACTGCCCTCCATTCAGCTGTGTTCTCTGGAGTCTCCATGTCCTTACCTCCAAAATCAACAAGGGGTGTGTCACACTGTGGCCTTGCCATTTACATTAAAAAGTATCTTAAGGCAAAAAAAGAATTATGGAAACTCATATATTTCACAATGCAAGAATATAATCTTCAAAAAATCCTCTAAAAGAAACCAAAAATCCTTCAAGATATTATAACTTTATAACTAATCGCAAGTATCAACACAAGCCAAAATATTATCTTTCAAATATCCTCATATAAAAATCGACCTATTATTATTACCTACGGGCCAAAATCCCTTAAGCTAGTATACTCTATAATGAATCTAAACACAATATCCTTGCCTTGGTAGGCAAGGCCAATAAAGACTTCAATTGGAAGTAAAAATACCTAATAGTCAATTAACTCCAAAGTCAAATTGCTGAAATAACAGGCTAGGCAATACTAATGTTGATATAGTATTAGGCATGTGCCTAGTATTAACTCTGGTATCAACATTGGTAGCAAGGACCTGACTCCTGAGATAGTAGTAGTACCTCCTTACCAGCCTTGTACCCATTTTACACCAGTTTCAATACTAGTAGGGCATATACCTGCCTCACACCAGTCACAAAATCAGTCTTGAATAGGTAAACCCAATATAGCAAGACCAGATTGGTACGAAAGTCTTACAAATATGCACACGACCAGGCTTGTGTGAGAATTTCCAAAGGTACTCACTCAATACCAGGACCAGGCTGGTATGAGAATTTCCAAAGGTACTCACTCAATACCAGGACCAGGCTGGTATGAGAATTTCCAAAGGTACTCACTCAATACCAGGACCAGGTTGGTATGTTCAAAACTTGATACCTATCAGACCAACCAGTCACAAAGACATGTGGGGGAGAGCATTTTCCTTGAAGGTGTGAGGGTCACATGGTTACTCCAGGGTACTCAAAGCTTACCCCCAAAACTCAAAGCTCCTCACCAAGCACAATGGGACCCCCAAAAGGAAAATGCAACCTCTCGAGTAAGAACACCAAAACTAAAGTAAAAACATAATACATTGTTTTTTTACAAGTTTGGGTTCATTAAAAGAACATTTATTTATTTATTAAAAGATGTTACATCAAGTCCCAATGGTAAGGTTTGAGAAGATGACAAATTGTTTCCAATCAAATGCCAAGGATATGACACATAGTTCCCAACTACATGTCAAGGTTTGCATGGAGTTTGCTTTTGGGGGAGGGTGAAGTTCGAAGGAAATGCCCCAATACTCCAAATTCCAACATTAATTAACTGAACATCCAACCAATCTAAAGGTCTAAAGGTCTAAGGTTTGGGGGGGGAGGGGAGGGGAGCCATGTGTCTTGCGAGACTTCTGAGATTCCCACCTCAAATGAGCGAAGGCGGTGGCGCATCTGGGAAGTCCTTCAGGCATATGCCTCCCCGGACCCCCCAGAAGAACACCCACAAATGGTTTGTTTGACAAGGACCTTTAGGTTTTTCATTCTCTCTCTCTCTTTCTCGGGAAAAATCTCAAATACAGACAGAGCAACGTGGCTTCACCAAATGGAGTGATGTGGCTTCACCAGCATCCCTTATTATTATAATCAGGCACTCGTCGGCTCCTCCTGAAAGACATCAAAATCAGTGGTTCTGATCAAATGATTGACAATCAGTTTACACTAAAAATATTCCAAGCTTGGAGGCCAATACTTCATTTACATAAGAGACTTCAAGCACGGACGGATATTTCACTTAAAAACCCTGACTAACTCTGGCCTAGTTCGGCTTATTAGGTACTCTATAGGCCAAAAGCTCCTTTTTAAAAAAAATATCCTGGGGAATAAATTCCAGGAGTACCCAGATTTGCCTCTTCAGGTGACCCCAAATAAAGAGAGAAAATAAAATTCTCAAGACTTTGAGATAGGTGGTAGTCATAATTCCTCCTTCCTATCACATGATAGCATACTAACAAGCCACATTTGCTGAGAGCTTAATAATAAGCCACTTTTTTTGTTGATAGCTTTATAAAAAGGCCACTTTTTCTGATATCTTATTCAAAAGGCCACATTTGCTGATAGCTGAATAAAAAGCCACTTTTGCTGATAGCTTAATAATAAGCCACGTTTTGCTGATAGCTTAACAAACAAGCCACATTTGCTGATAGCTTAATGATAATAATAAGCCACTTTTTTTTTTAATAGCTTATTAAACAAGCCACTTTTGCTGATAGCTTAATAATGAGCGATGTTTGCTGATAGCGTATTAAATAAGCCGCATTTCCTGCCTTGCTTCCCATGAGCCGACAGCAGCAGGGTGGGGAAGAAAGAGGCGGACTCACTGGAAACAAGCAGCGTATATTTAAGTTTCCCCGTCGGTTGTATTATACGATCCTACCACGTATAATACAGTTCCCTGTTCTTTTAAACCGTAGAATTCGATTTACTTTTTTACCAGCTACCCTATTCAATTCTGGCAGACGTGTGGGGAAAGGGAGACCAGAGGACCCACTTGCCGGGCCGCCCCTTTCCCCATTGTCACGATACGTGCATCCAATTTCCCCACATGGCCGACCAGGGTCCGGATTCCGTGGTTTGACAAGGTCCACCACCCAACCCAACCCTACCCCACCTTACCTTACCTTACCTTACCTACCCTACCCTACCATGGTTATGTAAAAGGTGTCATTAATGTGGTTTAATTAATGATTTTTTGGGTGGTGAATTCTCGTTATTTTGGGGGAAAGAAATATGAGGAGAAATTTGGGGAAAATGTTTTTTCTTCACAACAAAGTGGTAAATTCACCACTAAAATTTGACAAAAGCTTATTTTTAGTGGGTGAATTGAACCCCACAATGTTGACCAATAGTAACGGTGGTCATGACTCCCAACCATGGAGGCTATTTCTTTTATAAAATGGATCCTCCATGAAGGATCAAATTTGTCTTTTCATTTGAATAGTTAGAAAAAGGTTGTAATACTTATATATGGATTGGAAAAAAAGGAACAATATAAAATAAAATCCAAATGAAATGAAATATGAAAGCAAGTTATTGTGGTAATTATAATACCTATTCTAAATCATGCACACCCATGAATTTTATATTTTGGGATTTTTTTTCCAATAGTGTTTTAAAATGCTAAATAAATAAAACTTACTTGTAGTAAGGTTATCCTTGAGAATTGTTGCAATCAAATTATATTGATATTTTTCTTTCAATTCAAATAAAAGGAAATTTTATTTCAAACCAAAACTCAAATTTTAAAAACCATAGAATGTTTCTAAATTTTCATCATTGTCACTAGTTGAAATATGATTGATTGATAAACCAAATTGACCAGTCTTTTTGTTATTATATAATTTTGTTTCATTATGTGGTTCTCAAACTAGGGTAGAGCTTTTGGGCATGTGATGTTTTTATCCTTAATAATGTGGAAACTTGGGAAAGTGCATAATTATTGCAAATCATCTTCAAAGTTTAAAATGACACTAAAATACTAAAATCCATTAGAGTCCATTATGTTTCAAAGTCAATTGAGGTGTTGAGTTGGGTAAAACTTTCAAGCACATGGTAGTCAAATATATGTTGTCAACATGAAAAAAATAATTCTTTGACCATGTGACAAATTTTTGATGTAAAGTGAAAAATTTGGTGTGGACTATGGAAAGGAATGAAGCCACAAGATAATGAAAAACATTAATCTTTTCAAAAATTCTAGTCATAAATATAAATTTTTTATAATTATTTTTTCTAATGTATGGACATCATATGTTGAATTATTTTTTTAAAAAGTATATTTGATTAGTTTTATAATTAAGCTAGTCAATTCTTTTTTTAAATCCAACAAACATTGAAAAAATTGAATGTGTGGAATATATTTTTGACAAAATAATAAATGTCACATGATTTAAAATTTTGTGTATATACTAAGGTTTAAAACTAGGGTTGTGGCTGGATTTTTTGAGTGATTTTTTTGTGCTGGGATGGTATTGAAATTTAAGACCATTTGGAAATTTTTATTTATTGGATGAAATTTCATTCAAAAATGTTTTTTCTTGCATTTTTTAACAATAAATGCATAATACTATTTTTCTTTCAAGAAAAACCATTAATATATGAAATAGTAGAATATTTTATGGATGGGCATTGCATTATTTTTAATTTTTATTAATTTGGTGATATTTCATGAATTACAAACATAAGGCCCTATGGATGTTGAAAAAATGTAAATGATATATTTTGTGTAAATTAATTTTATTCAATCTTCTTCATCTATTTCTTGGGTTTCCATTATATTCCAACTATGCTCTCATATCACACATGGGCATATCCATCATTACATTGTGCATGTCTTTGGCATGGTTCATTTCCTAACCATGGCCAAGCCTTCTAATGGAGTTTCACATATCACCTCATTAATATAATGATTTTCTCTCCACTAATTTGGTGTTACAGCCAAAGGAGGATGTGAAGCAAAGGTTCATGGCATCTGATGCACCCTTGATTTCCATCCAAATTGTGTGTTCCTATAGGTTGATGTAACTAATGCATTCAACTTTATGTTGTGCATTATGATGTTTGAAAAACTTTGGGCTATTAGAGGTAATACTATCACTCAATTTCTACCTTTTGTCCATAATTTTAAAAAAATTATGAAATTTTTTTTATATAGCTTCCATAACCTTAAAGGAAAGGTCATTATCATCTTTTTGACCATTGATACCTGTTAAAACAAGTCTTTTTGTGGGCCTCTATTTGTGGGCCCATCTCCAAGCTCTTCAATTTGTTGCAACCCATTTCCCGAAATGTTGATTTCCCACCATAGCTAATGATATTTGCATTATAGGTCCTCCTTCCATAATATGAACGACATTTGAGTATTTAACCTCAAAGCTTAATGAAATAGTCCTTTCAATCCAACCTCATAAAGGTGTTACTTGGTCCCCATCATGCTTACTTAACAACTTCACCCCCAACCTTGTTTAACAAATTTTTAATAGCTTCAAAGTTTTGGGTATTCCAATGGGATTTTTTTTGTTCATTTCCTTGTTCATTAATGATGCATTATTATAAAATCTCAAGAATGTAAATTTACTCCTTAGGATGGGTGATGTTCAAATAATTTTTGGGACTTTCACTTGATTTTTTTGCAATAGCCATCATACCAAATTAGAGGCACCCCTTCTATTTCAAAGTTCTTGAATCCTTTATGTCTTTTGGGTGCAGTCACAATCCAACGAGCCAAAAGGGTGTCACGCAAAAAAAATAAAATCAAAATTGGACAATTATTTATGTTTCACCATTTAAAGCCATGGCAATCATGGCAAATTGTTGTTTTTTCATTCAAATTAATGTCAAGGAATTCAAACCAAAAATCCATTTGATGAAATTTTAAGTTTGAGTTTTGATTTAGGATTTCTAAAAATGAACACCTAGGCATTAGACAAGAAACAATTTTGCAAAAGACTATAAAAAAGTCTCATATAACAAAACACATTGGATGGGAAAGAAATTAAGATAAAAACCTATTGGCCACATTGAAAAAAACATTCATACATTAAAATATGTGGAATTCTAAAACTTTAAAAATTCAATTTGAACTTTCCAAAATTGATCTAGAGTTTTAGAACTATGAAAGTCCTTTATCACATATAAATGAGGTAATAATTTACATGATGTGTTAAGAAAAGTTGTAACCTATCATAAAAAAAACATAAAAATGTAAAAAATGAATTTTTGGTTATGATTTGAAATTGTTATCATTTTTATAAATAGAACAAAAAATTCACAAGGAATCAAAACATGTTAAAAAATTCATATTTATTCAAAAATCATTAAAGAAAAATGTCATTTACTAGGACAATTATAAGCATATATTATAACAAGTTGCAAAAGAATTGTTCCAAAATTCATTTGTATGAAATTTGTTTTTGGGAAAAATGACATGTAGTCCTTTTTAAAAATAATCATGTTGGTTCATTGTATTTTGTTTGCACCCTTTTGACCTATCTTTATTTTGAATTTCCAAATGTTTTATAAATCTAGGATCTTTTGATTATCCCAAAGAAAATTTGGTTCATCAACAAGCCTTTCGTCCCATCTTTTTAGAAGGTATTGATTTCATTTCCAATGTTGCCATTATCCTTATTACATTCTTAGGGAATTGGTCCTTAATTGCTTCATCCCTAGCTTCTTGATTTTGGCTTGATCATTGTCTTCTTATGTTGGAGAATTTGATTCACATTGACTTCGATACCCTTCCATTCCAACAACGATTCAGAATAACTTGGGACTTTTTACCCTTAAAAGTTCATGGTTGTTTTTCTTCCTTTGAACACTTTATCAATAAATAAATTGAACCTCTAGGACCCACTTCAAAATGTTTACACCAACACACCTTTTTGGAAAATTTTAATAAAATGTTTGATGTCCATCAAGCTTGCATCCTTTCATGGTAATGCCCAAGCTCAAGTGTTTAGTTCATAATTCAACCAATGGTACTAATGTTTCATTCACTATTTGCAATCTCTTCCGTTGGATTACCCCATCCTTTAATCCTACTATAGTACCTAGGTGCTTTGGCAAAAATTAAATTATTTTCAACTTTGCTGAAATTTTTAGAAAAAATTCAGAACTTTCTACTGAAATTTTCAAAAACACATTCAAGTTGCCAACCAATTTTGAACCAAGGACTTGCTTAATCAAATTAATTATTTTACATCCATTTGACCACTAATGTAATGGAATCTCTTGAAGATATTAATGAATTTTATTTCATGCATTACACATATGTCAAAAAATTTAGAATTAAAAAGTAGCTTAAATTTTTGGCAATTGGATTAAATTAATTATTTAGTTAAAAATTGCCAAAACCACCTAGGTATTACAATAATCTACCAATTCATCCCATTGATCCCACGTGTATCCATTTTTTATGATGTCCACATGGCAATGAGTTCATTGGGACACATGATGCCATTCATGATTTTTTGCATCCATTCCAAAGGAGGTAGGATATCATGGTTCATGATTAATTACACATTGTTCTTTTTTCCACATTCTAGACATCCGAACACCATGTGGACATTGTCCTTTCTAAGGATGGGGTTTAAACCTTTATAAACATTGCCATTGCTAATATGACCCATGGAGATTTCTTGGGTTGAACGTCTTTTACATGTGGTTTCACAACATCAAAAGCAACACAAAGGAACAAAATGATCAAAATCACCATTTGGGAGACCAATTCTTCCCTTTGGTAATAGAAATCTTCAATTGTTTACATAAACAACTTGATGACTTCTTACATGTTTATGCCAACAATGTGTGTTGAATGAAAGGCTTAGATAGTCTCCACTATTGGTCCTCACCACATGTTCCAAAGAAAAGGTTTCAACTATGCTCCAAAAGTTATAAGCATGCACAATCTTAAATCAAGCAATAGAATGGGGTTGGTTATTTATCAACTTCTTCCATTCAACTAGACCTTTCGCCAAATTACCACCTTAAATATTTTATTCATCATAGGTAGCTAAAGGATGTCTATTGGTTTTGATCTTGATCTCGAAATTATTCACTTATTTGTGTTAGACGATGAACCGCATTTTTTTTTGCCTCCTTTCTTTTATTTGATTTTCCCATTTTTTTCTTAGAATGAAGTCTATTAGCTTCACAACAATTAATTGAACATTTTACTTCTTAAAAACCCCATTTTCATGTTTTTGAAACTTTGTTTGTATGCAAACAAGGGTTATAATATTATTATAAATAATATGTAGGGTTTGTGGAATGAGCTTGTGTTTAAGTATGAAAAAAACATGAATGGCCAATGGGATTTCTAAAATGGGAACTTCAATTTTTCCCAAAGGTTAATTTAAATAGATTGACATTTAAATTTTGTAATAGTGTCATTATGCCTAGGTGCAAAGTAATATTTATTGGCCAATGAGATTTTTCAAATTGATGGCTTTAAATTTTTTTAATAGTTGTTTAGTGAATTAATATTTACACATTGCATGTAAAGGACATGCACTTATTGTTGCATTTCTTTTGACGTGGAAGGGATAATTTTTTAACATGCATTTTGAGAGTCCATGTTTTTGGACATGCAAGGGAATGTGCATTGGTATCTTACTTTCAACCAAAGACTATTCTTTGGTCAAGAAAGGAGGTCGTAAGTAATGTTGCATGTGTACATCTCTAATCGCACATGGTTGTGTTTTTTTTTTCCACATTATAATTATTGATTGGTCCAAGGCTATTGGTTGTTCGACTTCAACAAATGAAACAATTTGTTATTTTTAAAAAAATGTTTCAATGTTTTTTTCATGAAAGACAAAACCATTGTTTTATGTACACTCTATTTATATTTATATTGTGTGTCATCTTAGAAGAAAACACTAAGGATTTCATTGGGGAGGTTTTTATGGAATCAAACATATGGTAGAGAGGAGCAAAGTATCGATTATTGATGATATGTAGTTCTCTAGGTCTAGCAATCCTTAGTTGGCAAATTTGCATAACGATGCCTTAGTTGGTACCTAATTTCAATAAACAAAGTGCTTAATATTTGACCTTTGTGGGGTTGATAGCTATGTTGAGTTGTGGTTCATTTTTAAAGGCATGGCCTTATGAATGTTGTAATTTGTCAAGGGAATGATAAGTTAAATGAATTGAATTTGTGCAAGTAGAGAACTAGGTTCCTCCAATGATTGTACATGGACAAAATTGAGTATGTGTGTTGATTTGATATTTTCTTCTATCTCGAAGGCCTTCAAATGACCTTTTAGATGAGGTTGACACCAAAATGAAATGAAAATAGTTTACATGTTTCTTGTAATATTTTTTTGCAATTAACAACCATGGTTAAAAACAGTGTCAATTGAACCATCTATTGTTTGTTTTATTATTTTTGTCAACACATGTACTAGATGTGTTTCCAATTACAAATAAGCTTTGTGAATGGTATTGGTTTGAATGGTTGGTTTATGTTTTTTTTTTTTGAAATCATTGATAAAATCGTTGGTACTTGGAATCACATATTTTATCTAATTTAAAGCTTTTTTTTAACATATTTCTATCACCTTCATGAAGAACTTTAATTCTTTTAAAGGTGATTCATTCATATTCATTTTTCTTGTAATGAAAGTTTTTGTTTTCGAAAAATATCATAGTCTTCTAACAACCTTGTGGAGCACTTTGAATTCATGTGAGAGAGAAAGAAAATTTGAAATACTAAAAAAATGTGATAGGATGAAGGAGTTATAAAATACTCCTCTTATATTTAAAACTTTGAAATGAATATATGAAGCTCTTCTAATGACAAAAGATTGTTTATATTGACATTGTGATCATATTCATAAACATGTTTTTGACACATTCCTTGTGCCATTTGTCTTTAAATACACCCACATAGTCAATTGTTTTAGTGTTTTCAATATAATGCACAAATCACAAGTTATTATGAGATCAAATTTAAGGAAAACTTCACCCTAAAAATAAATATTGTATGATTTTTTTGACCATGTGTAGAAAGTTGCAAAAAATGTAATAAGATCTTTGTATGGCAAAGGATAATGCAACATATTCCAATAAGTTAAATGATAAGATGCACAAAAAAGTTATAAATGCAAACAAAACAAAATTTGGGGAAAACCCTTAGCAAAATGGCCCATAAGAAGAGAGAAACTATATTCATTATTAATTGTTTACTTTTTTTTCCCATTTAGGGATCCAATTAAACATGATGTTTTCTTCTCATAAGGCCCAATGCCACCCTTTTATCTTCCATCGTTCTTTCCATGCATTAGTAACTTGTTGCAAATAACAAGCAACGAGGCCATGGTTGGCCTCAATCCAAACAAGTTGAAATTTAGGTCAAGTTTTATAAGTTGATTATTCTTGTACCTCTAAAATTTATTGAGGAAAAAACCTATAAGTACATTTCAAAATTAGAAAACATGTTATAAGTAAAATAATGCTCTCATGCCTTGACTACTTGAACCACATAATCACCCCTTGTCAAGAATTGAGATTCCATCTTCTCATCCATGTAAAGAACAATTATGAAATTTTCATTCAAGTGGCAAAAGGCTATAGAATTGAACCAATGAGAGAACCCAATGTGGTTCTTTGTGGTAACTAGTAGGTTGATATTGAATGGGAGGTTGAAGGTAATGGGTTGTAACTTACAACTTGATAGCCAATAAGAGCATCAAGATTTGAGAGATTCTCATGAGGGATGCTTATGGAATATGGAAGGCAACATGGGAAAAATAAACCCACTTTGCACTCAATTCCTCAAAATAGGAGTTCACTTTATTTCATTCCAAGGTTGTTTTAAAATTTTAAAAATCCATTTTCAAGTTCATTTTCTAAAAATTCTCTTTGAAAAATCAACAACATATTGCCATTCACTTCCACTCTAGGTTGGCATTCTAAATGTGCATTCACACTTGGTCGTAGGGATTCTAGTGTTGAGTCCCCTAACACCATGCTAGTCATTTAGGACTTACATTTACTTACCATGAACATTTTATGTTAAGCAAAACATTCAATTAACATTAAGCTATTGTCCATTTAACATTGGGTGCCACCTAGGATGCCACCTAGATTTTCATTCAACATTGACTTAACATTAAGTGTGAATGCACCATAATAATGTCCCAAAAAAAACTAAGGCTACCATGATTGGCTAGAATCTTGTGCTGAAACAAATGCAATGTTGGTGGTTGGGTACCAGGGGTTTGTTTTTTCAATTTTGTGATGTAGCTGAAGTGGCGATCGTCCATAAGATAATTTAGCCAGATTTCACTACAGACTAAATATGAAAGTAGAAAAAAAAAAAACAGGATCCTTCTATATTTTTGGCTACCTACTGGAACTTATAATAAAAATCTGGCTGCAAACCTCTTTTTTTTCAAAAATGTGGCGGAATTTAGGCCATTTTTTCAATGGAAAATCCATTGTACAGGTTCAAATCATATTTTTCAGGTCAAAATTTGGGAGAAATTTCGCCCCCTAAAAAAAAAAACTGCATATTATATCTTTAAAAATTAATTAGTCAAAGATAAGATAAGACCAAGGTTTTTTTTTCAAATTTTTGATATAAATGTTTTGGCCAAAAAAAAAAGCAAAATTAGTCGAATTTTAAGAGTATACCCAAAATGAATTTCCAAAAATTCCCCAATCTATATGTTGAAAAAGAGACAAAATTTGTCCCCAAAAAATCATTGGATAGGACCCCACTCAATTATGACTTTGTAACTTACACTGCAAAAATTATAACAGTAACAACAATAATAATAATAATAAGAACTGTATTTCGTATGTTTTTTTAATATACAATTCACACAACAACAAGGACATACATACCATGTACGAAAGATGGCTACATGAATACGCTATGTATAATACATGCGTATTGCACCGCCCGTATGCGAAACGTTCCCTACATGTATGCGTGTTACAATGATGGAACTATTACCATAGGTGGCATAATGACTCATCATGGCCTGTGGGCCATATCCCATCCCCATGTTCAACAAATAGGCCGCAGCCCGCAGTTTGTAGCTTTCCTTTCCCCTTTCTTCCATCGCTCTTGCTGTCTCGTCGCTGTCGCTCTCTCTCCCTCTCTCGCTCGCTCGCTCGCTCCATCGCTGTGCTTCTCGCGGTGTCGCTATTCGTTCTGGTTGCTACTCTGGTGTTGGACGTGTGCATGCATGTGTTCTGCTGTGATCTTTGATTTGGTTTCGAGTGTTCTGGGGGTTCGGAGTTCTGGTGTTTCCTGGCCGAAGCAGGCTTTCGGAGGGTTTTGAGAAGCAACTGGTTCGGTTCTGGGGTTTGCTTTAGTGTTTTTTTGTTTTGTTTTGTTTCCTTCTTCTTCTTCTTTTGCAAAACTCGTACGGGTGATTCGAAGGAACCGGTGGACTCGTTGTTGCCGCTGCTGTTTCGTTCGATCGAGAGACTCGTTTGTTTGTTTGTTTGTTGGTTGCCGATACAAGGGGACTTGTTTCTTGTTGCCGTCGTTTGTGTGACGAGATCTGTTGATTCTGGCTGTGTTCTCTTGAGATTTTCTTCTTGTCCGTTGTAGTTCTCGGTGGCCGCTGTTGCCGCCGCTGTTTCGACTCGTTATTTCGTTGCCGATTCCAGGGACCTGTTTGGCCGCCGCCGCTGCTTTTTCAAGGGAGGGAGGGACTCGTTGTTTTGCTGCCGATTCCAGCGACTTTGTTTCTTCTTGCGGTTGTTTTCGCGATAAGATCTGCTGAGTCTGGCTCTATTTTCTTGAGGTTTTTTGTGAAAATTTCGCCGGCTCTCTTTTCGCTGCGTTTCTTTGTGATCTTCTGGATCGTTCCTTGTCTCTTCATTGTCGCTCCTTCCTCTTCTGTTTGCTCGTGAATTGGAGAGAGAAAGAAAGTAAAGAGAAAGAGTGGTCTTTCTGTTTCTGTCGTCGTCTTGTCGTGTTTCCTTTTCCCTCTCTCTTCAGACAGAGAATGGTTGTGGCGCACGGTCCCGTTGATTTCAGGTGAGAAGCAATCTCCACAGTCAAGAGCGGGTGTGCGCTCTGTCTTTTCCTCCTTCTGTTTCCTCATCTCTTTCGGAGGCGATGCTGCGTGCACCTATCGATTCTCGTCGCCGCACTTGGTTGATCTTAGTAGAAGGGGTGGAAGATCTGTTTCGCTAACAGGGCGTGCAAACGGGGTGAGAACTCTACTCTTTTGTCTCGTCGTGCTGCCGCCGCAAAGTGAGAACGCGGAGCGGAGCTCTTCTGTTGTTGCAAAGAAGGGGGAGGGACAGAAGAAGCAAGAAGGGGCAGACAGTTTGCCATACCTTTGGCTTGTGTTCCGGAACACACACGGCCGTTCTCCTTGGCAAACAAAGGGCAAAAGAAGTGAAGAATTCTTCTTTGGAGAATGGTGGCATATGAAGTCCCTGCAGCAACGCAGACAAAGTACAGCAGCAGGTCTGCAGGGACGGTGGTGACAGATCCCTCCCTGCTGGGCAGCTCTGGTGCAGTCTCAACGGCTGTACCTCCTGTACAGGAATGGCGAAGCCATGGTGGAGGAGGAGGAGGAGGGTTTGTTGTTACTAATCAGTTTGTGGGTCGGCCCATCAGCATGATGCAGGTTCTCCAAGTGCCATCATCTCTGGCAGCTCCCAAGCCAGAGCCGCACTTGTATGGAGATGGAAGAGACGAGGGTGAGGAGGAGTTTGACTTCTATCTACATGGTCGCAAGCGCTCCAAGCTCCATGACTCTCTCCCTGCTGCTGCTGCTGCTGCAGTACAGGTAAGAAGATGACTTTTTCTTCCTGCAGATTTTCCATTTTTCTGTCTCTTTGATTTGTGAGCTTTGGGGAGCTTGGGTTCTGTTTTGTTGTTCCAGTACATTTGTCTCCTATTGTGTATATGCCTCCTGACAAGATTTTACTGAAGATGTAGCTGTTGTCTGTGTCGGGTGGAGTGTAAATCGATCTTGCCATTGGGTCATCTTCTTTTCTTTCTTTTCGTGCAGAGTCACATGCAGCCATCACTGGCCACATCTTTGTCCTCTGCAATCCTGCTTCAGGGAAGTGGAGGAGGAGAACAGCCCTCTCTGAATAAGTCTGATGATTCACAATACTCCCTCACGAGGAAAATGAGTCGGATTTTTCCACCTATGCCAGTGTCTGTCCCCTCTGCCAGCCCTTGTGACCCTTTGGAGGAGCCAAGCCCTCTGGGCTTGACCCTCAAGAAGACTCCTTCATTATTGGATCTTATCACCTTGCAATTGGCACACAGCAGCAGGACTACTGCATCTGATGCTGCGAACTGTGAAATGATTGAGCAAGGAATTGGCAAAAGTGGGAAAATTGAAAAGTGTTCAGCTCCTGCTGGATCCACTGTACAAGACAAGCTTAAAGCATCGAATTTTCCAGCATCCACACTAAAGATTGGGACATGGGAGGTAGGACTTCTGAGTCATCAAACATACATTGTCAGTATGTATGTGAGGGTCATGTATGAATAGAGAAAAATCTTGCCACCTGATGCAATAGTCCTGTTCTGATAATCCTTCATGCTTGGGAGTAGTCACAGTCTGTTATTGGCTCTTGTAGATCAAGTTCATGCAATGAGCATTAAATATCAGGTTGTTGGGAATTTGACCATGGTGTTGGTATGCAGCGTGTGTCAAGGTATGAGGGAGATCTTGTCGCGAAATGCTATTATGCAAAGCGCAAGCTTGTGTGGGAGGTGCTGGACAGTGGACTGAAAAGCAAGATTGAAATACAATGGTCCGACATCTCAGCAATGAAGGCAACCTGTCCAGAGAGCCTTCCAGGATCTCTTGAGATTCTAGTATGAACTCTTATCTCTCCAATCTGATCTTGAACTGATGTAATATGCATGTTGGTCTTTGATCTGATCTTGAACTGATACAAGATGCATGTAAGTCTCAGATCTGATCTTGAACTGATGCAACATGCATGTTGGTCTCAGATCTGATCTTGAACTGATGCAAGATGCATGTCGAACTCAGATCTGATCTTGAACTGATGCAAGATGCATGTCGAACTCAGATCTGATCTTGAACTGATGCAAGATGCATGTTGGACTTTCACATCATGGGTGGTGTAATAATGTTGGTCTGCTGGTGAATGCTTGATTGAATATTGAGTTGGTATGTTTATTTTCAGGTATCTCGACCTCCTCTGTTTTTCAAAGAAACCAACCCCCAACCAAGAAAGCACACTCTGTGGCAGGCTACTTCTGACTTTACGGGGGGACAAGCAACTACCTGCAAGTAAGTAATCTTCTGGCAGCTTTTAAATAATGAGATACTTGTAGTTGGCATACTAGTGCTGAACCAACAACTGTCTTCAAGATTCCACAATATTGTTACTTTTTCTTATGTCTACTCCATGTGCAGGCACATTTAACCATTGGCCTAGCTAGTACTACATGTATGGCAGCTAGAACCTTGTAGACTTTCCGCGCCACTTTTACAGAATCTCAAATTAGTCTTTGGAATTGCAACTAAAGACAAAAGGGTGGACAGACTATTCAAATCTTTGCTGCGCAATTGCCAGACATCTTAATGTGCCTTTTCTTGCTCTTTTTTTTTGCTGTGCAGTTAATCACCATTGGTTTGTTTCCATTGCAGGCGGCATTCCCTGCAGTTTCCAGAGGGTGTGCTCAACAAACACTATGAGAAGCTGGTCCAATGTGATCCTCGCCTGAAGGCCCTGGTGGAGGGAACACTTGGCGTTGGGCCAAGCCCTCTCTATGACCAGAGTGATGCCATGTTTGCAGGACATTCTCCTCTGCATCTTTCAAAGACTTTGAGCCCTTCGACAAATGTCTTTGAAGGGTACTACCAACCCTTGTCTGCTTACTCATCTCTTCAAGGGATGTGTAATAGGACAGGGGTTTTTCCTGAGCAAGAAGCCGATATGGGAGCAATGGACATTCATATGAGTGATATCTCTTCCCCAACTTCTGGTACTGTATCTTACCTTTGTGATGGTAGTTTGTATGGGTATCCTATCCACTTTTGGACATTGCTTCTGAAGGTTACCTTTTTCTTTCATGAACTTATGCCAGGTGGTGGTTGACTTCCCACTGCACATGTTTTGTTGATGAGATTTCATGTGTGCAATAATGTGGTATCCCTAATATTAGGAAGCTGAACGCGTATACTAAGCTGAACTTTTAATTGTCTCTGTGGCAGTGGTGGAGATTCGGGGCAGTGATGAGGGTGGTAATAGTGACAGTGAGGAGTATTACACAAATGAGGAGTTCCCAACTTCTGCTCCCTTTGGCACTATGAATACTTACATGTCACCCATGTGTTATGATGAGCATGACCTGAAGCCATCCTTGGATGATTTATCTGATGGCAGCAATGTTGCTGCTTTGAATCGAAAGATTCTGGATGAGATTGCACAGGTCCTCCTTGGAGATTCTTCGGCTACTTCGTCTAATGAACAGGCTATCTTAGTTGCCGCAAAGATGGGCTCCATGCAAGCTGTCTTGGCCAGAGATTTTTCCACAGGGCCAGCCAGCTACCCTCAAACCGAGGGTTTTGCACCTGATGTACACTACGGATACTACACAGACAGCGGGACCAATTATGGTCAAGTTGACATTGGGATTGAGGATTTCATAGGTCTTACAAGGGAGCAGCAGACTAGTCCCCGGCTACCCAAGTGCAATGCCATTTTGGACTCTTCATTCAACTCAGTGATGCAATGCCTTAGCAAGAACAACTCCACAGGCGATTTGCTTATGAACCTCCCAAGGATTGCGTCCCTGCCCCAACTGTTTTGAGTCTGTTGTGCAAGTGTGAATCTTGACATCTGGGCCATTTGCAAAATCATTGTTAATTGGGGGAGGGGAAGTGGGAGGGGGGGGAGGAGTTGTGGGTTTTCATTGATAATGGGAGCAGTGTGAAATGGAATGAGGGTGCCAGCCAAATTTTCAGGGGATCTTCTCAGCAACTATAAATTCCAAGTTTTCTAGACAGAGGAAAAAATTAGTTGCAGATAATGTTTCTGAAGGTTTGGCCAAATGTTCAGACCCATATTTGAATTTTCTCTGGGTTTTCATCTTGGGGGGCATTATTATATTATGCTGTGATGCACACATATACCCATTTCTTTTGGTAGTGATGGGTGTGGTCTGTGATTGTGTGTGCAGAGTTGTATTAGCTAGCTTAGTGCCTCCTATATGATGATCTTGTTCAATATAATATAGGACCATCTGATGATGATACACACTTGGAGTTCCTTCCCTGGTGTTGACAAATTACAGATATGATGAAAAAACCCAATTTTGCCATTTGTAACTGTATCCATTTGAAAACAGGTCTGATAAGGAAAACTCTAAAATTCAGCAATGAACAATCTTCTGACTGGGAGTCATTCATGCTCTCCTTCTAAACCAGTGGAAATCACACAGTTGAAGTAATGCTTAAGCAGCAAGCCACAACATCAACACTGATGATAAGAGTAATTATGTATTTCCAGATCCTTCATTCTTACTTACATACCAACCCCTGCAAATCAACTCTGTCCCTCCCATGCTGCTTGGTGAAAAATGGAGTGGGTTGATAGATAGATAACCATCCCGAGCTTGGGGTTGGTGGATGGGAAACACCCCGAACGAACTTTGTGCATGATGTCCTGCATGGTTGTGCAATGCAAGATCTTTATTATCATCCTTATTCTTGAGCATGTCCTGCAACGTCCTGCAATGCTCACCAGTTCTGATCCCACAACCATTCAAGAGACAGGCCAGGTCTTTACTGGTATCGTGGGGTCTGGTTCCATCCGGGTGGCTGAAGGTTTGGGGTTTGTAATTGCTTTCACCTTTTTATAGCACTTACATCATTCAAACCCTGCAGCAGAACGTGTGGGTGTTGCAAAGGGTGTCACCCTGACACCGCACAAAAACCATGCGGTTTGACAACGGGTATCACACTGACACCCGCTAAGAACCATTGGGGGGGGAGGGGTCGCAAAGGGCGTTACACTGACACCCCCAAAGATCATAGGGAGTGTTTAGCAGATAACCTTTTCTCTGTCATAAACCCACAACTTAAGACAATAAGAGGCAACCATGAAACATGATTTTCAGTCGAGTCCAATTAGTGTTTGGAAAACCAAGTACCATAGCCTAGGGTCAATTTCCACATTGACAAAACAATTTTTTTTTTCAAAAAATTAATTCGTCTTAAATTTTTGAAATTATTGAATTTTCCATGATCTATTATGATATTGTCACATGAGTAGTGAAATTATTCAGAATGCAGCCTATGATAATTATGATGATTTTCAACATGTCAACTTCATATTTTCATAAAAATTCATTCCACTATTTTGAGGATTATTTAATGACAAAACTGACCTTAGGGTAAGGTATTTGGTAGTGTCCTGAAGGAGAATTTGACTGGGTGGTGAGGGTTGGGTGGCTGGGAGCCTAGTCTCACCATCATCAGGAACTTTGTGGAAGCTGAGTCCAAGCAATGATCAAGTTGTGGGAGTTGAGGCTCACTTTAGAAGGGGTTCAAGGTCCAAATTCCTATGAACCAATTTTGACTCATTTGAAGCAAATTAAATCAATCCTTGAGTTGGACCCTACATTGCATCTTGGTTCTTCAAATCATGAGCTCTCCTTTTTAGCTCCTTTTTTTTTTTTTGGGTTGGAACCAATTGATTTTCCCTCCAAAATGGTGCCATGCAAGTTTCACCTTGATTTGCCATTTTTTGGTCTTGGACCCTCATCTAAAGTGGCCATGAGTCTCAACCAATGGTCATATTATTTGATGAAAGTTGCACTTGGGAGAGACTATGTCACGCCACTAGGAACTTTGTGGGAACTAACTTTAACCAATGTTCATTTGTTGGGCGTAACTAATACTCGGGAGAGATTGTGCTACATCATTGGGAACTTTGTACACAACTTGCTAGACTCATGATGTTCAATTTGCCAATGACAAGCATTTGAAAGAGCATTTGAACCTAAAAGAAAACTCAGGGTAAAATATGGAATCTCCCTTGGGTGACAAATTATGGTTACATGGTGGATGAATCCATCTAGACATACAATGTGTTTTTTGGGGGGTCAATTTGTGATGTAGGAAAAAATATTAAGCCATTAACAATATGTGAAAATAATGAAAATTTAAGCATCCTATATTTTTTTATTACCTCTTGAAACCAAATATAGAAATTTGGAAATTATTATTATTGTTCTTGGAATTCCAGCAATTACAAACCTGAATAGAGTTCATTTTGAAATTTTAATTTGTGATGTCATTTAATAGTGAAAATTTGCCAATATTAAGAATGTTATTGACACAAATGGCAAATGGAATCACATACAATAGACAAAATGTCAAAAAATTAATGAATTCCTATCTCAAAGAAAATAATTCCATGCATGATATTGGTGAGCGTGTGGAAAATCTGGAAAACCCCATTCTTCAAGGAAACATTATTCTTAAACTTTAGTCAAACCAAGAAGTAAAGTCAAAAATAGAAATTGCAATGTAATTATTTATGTTCAACTTAGAACCCTAATTGAGAAAACCTAACTTTCATCATCTGCCTTTTGTTTCACTTTTACTTGATGGTATGTAACTTTTGAAACTAGTGGCTCCACAACTCTCACTCATCTACACCTTTGTGTCAATGCCATGACACGTAAATTAATGTTATTTCATACGCTTCATTTTTTTCACATCCTTAGAAATTCATATTTATTTAAATTTTATTTTTAAAAAAATATGACACACTGGGGCAACTATAAATATAATAAATTATAAGCTTCAGAATATTTCATTTGAAAAAAAGATAATATTTTTTTTTTCTGGCAAAAGGACCCCAAAAAGGATCATATTTGTAAATGCAAAGTAAACACATTGGCTTGTTAAATGTCATTTGCACCCACCAACATAATCATTGATAATTTCATTCATGAACATCCATTTTTCATTCAAAATGGATGAATTTCATCCACCACAAACTTATAATTGACTTGTCATTAATTTATAATTCATTTCTAATTCATTTGTGATACACGTGTAATTTATTTGTAATTCACTCATTTTTTAAAAAGGTTTTCAAGAATGTTTTTGGATGGTACACATATGAAAACATCCATAGAAACTTCCTTGAATCAAGTCCCCAAAAGGGTATAAATAAACAAGACCTCCCATTATCTTTAGTATGTTCAATACTACTTTAAAATATGATCTTGCACCATAACTTTGTTCTATTTTTTTCATGTTTATGTTTTCACACTTTGTCATAATAAAATTATGGTTGGACTTACATTTTGCACATTTTGTATTCTTGTTTAGAGTTTTCATGTTTTTATTTATGGTTTTGTGTGTTTCATGTTTGATTTTAAACCTTCTTTTTTTCATAGCTTGTTTTAATGTGTGCCCATAGGTAATCCCTTTGTATGGGTATTTTTCATGTTTTTAACAAGTGCAATTGAAGCATTAGAGAAGTTGATTTATTTTGTTTTACTTATTTACATATTAAAACATAAAAACATCTCATTATATTATTATTCACAATTGGTCGCATATATTATCTTCACTATGAGAAATCATATCCTTTGCAACTTGTCCTATGCAACTAAAAAATGTATTTTGCAACTAGAACATTGCAAATAACATTTTACAATTGCATAGGACACAATTTCTCATAATGCTTATTTAGACAATTATTTTTGTAATTAATTGCATTGCACACATGCATCATTCAATGAAAAGGATGCCTATTTAAACTCCCTTACGATGTGATTTGGAGGTTGCATTTGATGTAATATTATAATAATTTTATGAATTTTATGAATAATTTTCATGTTTTTAACATTAAATAATGGGTTGGGTGTTGTCAATTTTGGTGGTTTGGTATTGTCAATTTTGATTTACAATATATCCTTGGGTGAGTTCATGGATGCAATGGGTGTTAGAATTTGATGGCCAAACTTGGTAATACCCATCCATCCCTTTACCTAATACATTTTTAGATTGGTCCATGGTAGCATCAACCTTTCAAAAAATTGTGAAGACACTAGAATAAGCTGATGATACCTTTTTATGCCACGTATTGATGATGAGGCTTTGACTAGGCTTCAACTATGCGCACTAGTTGACATGGTGATGTGTAAGGTTTCAACCATTGTAGGGATTGTTAAACTAATGCACCATTATTCTTTAATGTAATTGGAGGACAAAAAAATTTATACTTTAAATGACATGTGAAATATTCTTTCATGTCAGGCATTGTTAGAAGTGGTGTTGTAGGATTTGATTTTAAATAGAATGAACCCATTAACATCTTCATAATAATGGAAGGCACATGTAGATGGAATCATTTTGTTGTTGTATTCCTATCCCATAGTTAACCATAGTGGTTAGCTACATCCTAACCATTCACATGTATCTATCTATGTAGTAGCCACCAAATGCCTTATCTACATACCTATCTATGTAATAACTACTTACAATATCTACTTACTTACCTATGATGTTTACCTCCTTATAATATTCTAGTTATGCAATGTGAGGTTTTAGGAAAGGTTTTGTTGAAGGTAGAATTGTGTTGTCATTGTATGACATAATGGGGCTAGACTAATTAGGTCAACATAAGAGAGGGTAGTTTGAATTGCCTCATGGCAGGAAATTGGAAATTAACTTTGGAGGAATTTTGATTTTGAATCATTAGATGTTGTTGTAGTTTTTTTAAGACCTTATGCTAAAGCTAGGAAAAGAGATATTTTTATGGGAAAACATATGATGATGTTTGTACTTGCTTTGGATTTCTATTTTCAATTCCAAATTGCTTTGACTTTTGTTTTTAATTCATTGCAAAAATTATTCTAGCATAGATATGGATTTTTTTTATCAATTTGATAAATCTAATTTCTATTTTCTACAATTTTATTGTTATAGATGCTAATAGTCTTAATGAAAATATGTTAAAGTACAAAAATTAAAATTAAAATAGTAAAAATTAATTATCATTTACCATTTGACAACCATCCCCAAGATGAATTTGAGGTAAAAAATCAAAATTTTACTATTTTTTTGTTTTGTTGTTTTTGTTAAAAGTATAGAGAGGTTGTTGTGTGGAATTTATTTTTCTACTTTTACAAATTTAAAATTGGTTGAAAGGTTATTAATATTGAAATATGAGCAAAATAGTTGTCGTAAAGGTTTGAATATACAATAATTTATTGACCAAGAATAATAGTGGAACAAAGATGAACATGAATTACATGGTGATTCCAAGTTTATAGAGACAATTAGATTAGGTTGCAATTCAACAAATTGAAACAAAAGCCATAGTAGATGCAAAATCGCAATTGTTGGAAAATGTAGCGTAGTTTCACACTATAAAAAAATAGTATATTATGTCAAGAATACCCAAAACAGGAGAATGACTTGCAAGGTACAAAATGTCACTTATAATAAGGCAAAGGCATGGTAAAGTATGCCAAAAAAGTAGTCACACACATGCAAAAATTGCAATTGCATGAAAACAAAAATAGTTAAGTATGTGAAATATTTGGCCATTTATTTTAAAATTATATGAGTGCACTATATGATATGTGAAAATGTTTTTAAAAGATTAATATTTCATAATAATAATTTTTTTAATGTACTTTCAACATACTTTGCAAAAACTACGCAGTTGTCACACTTGTTGAAAAGCACACATTTTCTATTGTTTTCAATTACAAGTTCAAAAAATCATTACCATGATGCACTTAAGAATAATTTGGGATATATTTTAACAAGTTCAAAAAAAGAATTCCATTTTATTTTCCTACAGAAAATTATGTTTTAAACCTTTGTTGACTATGTTCTAATGAAGCTTGCAAGCTACTTGAATCCAAGTTTTTTTTCCATCAAAAGTAAAAAAAAACCACCCATTTTTGTTTACAAAGAGAATCTTAATTGGTAAGTTCATTGCAGGATTGTCCATTGTGCAAATATATGTGAATTTGGAGGTATGTGGTAGCCCTAATCCATTTTCCTAGTTGGAGTCCTCCTTGGGTCATAGTTATGCGAAGGTTGATAATCAAGCTACAATTGTAATTAAGAACAAATTATGTGGATATAGTTTAATGGGGATCCTTCACATTATGACCTTATAGGATCTAAAAAACTATCTTCTGAATTAGTGGCAATTGACCAATGGGAAATAAACAAAATGCAAGACCAACCAATGTTGAGAAGCTCCAAACTAAAAAGGCCCAACAAGTTGCAGCAACCAACACAATTGCTACTATAGAAATAAGGTATTAATAAAGTTATCCTAGTCATAGCTTATAGTTAGAAGTCATTTTAAAGGTTTTATGGCCTTTTATTTTTGAGAAGCATATGCCATTGGATTTTGAGAGTGTTTTAGCTATCAAAATGGTTTATGACACACCCCCAAACTCGTTAAGAAACCCAAACATGGGTCCTAGAATGAAACAACCAAAATAAATAAATTAAGGCACGTTGCTTAACTCACAACATTTCAGGGGTAGGAAGGCATGTTGGAGCTCCAAGATGAGATTAAGATGAATTCACAAATGAGAGTTTAAGATGAAATCAATGTGCACAACCAAGAAAAGAAGGCAAGTTGAATGGAAGTGATGTGACAAATTTAGTAAGGACAACCTCAAGCACATGTTTTACATGACCCGCAATCTTTGGGAGGAGGCACCACTCCCCTCCCTATAGTATACTTTGTGCCTCTCCACGAGGACTACATCCAAATGTGACTTTTCTCCAAGACTCTCAAATGGGAGTTCTAAAATTGGGACTTTTGTTGTCCTAAAACTTTAGACGTTCATATATTTCTCAAATCAAATTTTTTTTTGTGGAAAAACTTGATGGCAATATTTTATAGCCCTTAAAAAAATATTTCCAATGGTGTATAGCACACCCTAATCGGAGTTCATTTGACCCCTGCTTTCAAGGGGTTTGTGGTCGGGAGTCAAATTCTTAATTTGACTCCCGCCCTTTCTTTTGATCATAATTCATGCAAATCAAATCTAAATGAATAATGCAAGGGCACTTTAAGCATTTACGCTTTAGGATATTTTAAATGATGTCCTAGGGGCCCAATTTGGTGTTTTTTTTCCCTTTCGAACCAAAACTCTAAACATTCACAGTGTCGCAACCCTAGCTTTAGGCTCACGACCAATTTGAGGGCTTGCAAAGGTGTGGGCCAAGAGTGAAGCCCAAGAGTCACATTTCATGCTCCCAAGAATGTAGGAGAATGTGAGGGAATGAACCCCCACATTCCCAAATGAGCTTCCACTTTGGGAGTTGGAGTTTTAATGGACTTCCAAATTTTTAGAGGGCAATTTCAGGTGTCAAAATTCATTGGATTAAAGATTTCCTTATATCATTGGAAAGCTCTTTGAACGCAGATGCCTAAAATGGACTCATATGACCCATTTGGATACTTAAAACACAAGTTATGACCAAAAGAAAAGTTGAAAGTCAAAGTGCCAATTTGATTCATGACCACTAAAAGTCGGGAATTGCTTTGATTTATTTGCGTGTAGGTAGCTTGCCACATATCGTCAAAAAGTTTTCAACAAGGGCTATTATGTTTCTTCAGACCTCATTTCAATCAAAGTTCTACACACAAAGTTATGGGCTTTCAAATTCGCAGGAATCCCAAATTTGAAAATTTCGGAACTCCAACTTGGGAGTCTTGGGACATAATGACATTTGGGTGTTGGCCCCGTGGCCAGACATAAAGAATATTATAAGGGGAAAGTGGTGGCTTCCCCCAAATCTGGGACGTGGTCAGTTTTGTGAGTCCATGTTTGCTCGTGACTCATCTGTGCACCAAAAGTGCTCCAATTATGCACTAACCAACTTGTTGTTTGGTTTGTGTAGGTCCGTGTGAAGAATTGACCTACTTGTCACTTGTTCTAGTCCTCATCCTAGAGCTCCAACACGCCTCTCTACCTTTGAAGTGTTATGAACCAATGAACGTTCCCCAACTCCTTATCCTTCCATTGTTTTCACCTTTGGACTTGTAGTTGAATCTATCAAGGAGTTTTGGGGTGCATTAGAAACAGCCAAACTTGCATGTGCAAAAGCACATCTACGAAGAACCCCCACGACATTGCGAGTTGCCATTTTCAGAATAGATCACCTGGTAAGATAATTTCGTAAGGAATCAATAAGTCTAAGGCCACATGAATTCCAACAATGCTTGCCCCATCCATTAGTTGTTGGAAAAGACAAGGCCTATCGTAAGTTTATGGTAAAAACAATTCTAGGGGAGAGGTCTGCATTAAAGGTTGACTTTGATGATGATATTGACGACTTCTTTACTCTTGTTGACATCTTTTGATCTCGAGCAGTGCTTTCGTGCAAGGAATAGATTTACTTACAATTTTGATGACCTTGTGTGAACATTAAGGTCCTAAAGGGGGGATGATGTTAGGAATATGGTGCTTATCGAATGGTGAACAGGGAGTAGTTTAAAAAATTGTTATAATGACAAAACAAGGCAATCTATATGCTGAATTAAATTATAGCTGATCTAAATAGACGTCTTACTAAAGGTCAATAGGGTGTTATTCAGTAGACCTAACACGTTCGGGTGTCAACACATTTACCTGCCAAACCCATGGGCTTGCCAAAATGACGTAGGCTTAAATATTTAAAGGCTTGAGGAGACAAGGAAAAGGATGGAGATATTAGGATGGGTGGGAAGTAGTTTTCACTAATGAGCCTAGTAAAAATGATACTTATGTACTTAGATTGAATAATACACACACAAATTTCTATGACTAGGACATGTTATTATGTATGAATGTTCCATCTTCCACATGGCTTGCTAGTAGTAGTTTGTAGCTTGTAACATGTATTAACTACTTGGGTACATGTTATTACGTGTAGATGGTAGACGAGAACCCAATAGCAATGGATACCTAAGTCACATCAAAACATCACTAACATCTTGATAGGTCTATTGGATTTAATTTAACATTTTGCATGGTTTAGATGTTGCATAGCTTGAAGATATTTCATATTATAAAAATGTGAAGTATGGTTCTAAACTATGACTTCAACATTTCATTTGTGGATTTGTGTTGAAAGAAACTAACATAAATTGTTTCGACCCTGTTTTTTTGTTCAATTTTTCAGAAAAATAACATTTGTTGGCAACATTCATAATAAAGTTCATTCATTTTTTCATTCATAGTTTCATCCATAAAAATCATTCATCCATAGACACATCATAAAATATTCCTCCATGTCAACAAAGATTTTATCCTACCTATCAACAAATATTCTAAAAAAGATACGTTCTTGCTCATGTGTTCATGCTCACATGCTTATGTTCATGCTTGTAGGCTCATGAACTAGCATTCTTGCTCCTGAACTTGCAATGTGTATAGGGGATGTACTACAAGCTCTCGTCCACCTCTAGCATCTTCCAATGCCACGACATATCATTCCCAGATGTCATACATCAAAGCACTAGGCTCCAATGTATCCTTTACAACAAACAATGGAAGGGCAGATGTGGTAACGTCTTCTTTAGCTACTTGGTGGGTAAGCCAAAAAACATTAGTACTAGCTAGGCCCTTCTAAACCTTTGATACAAGTCTCGCATCCCACAACCTTTTCAATTCTTGGAAGGGATCCATATCATTCACAAGTAATGGCTAGATGATGTAGATGAACACATCATCAAGCACTGCAAGGATGAACAAGCCACATGAGTAGTGCACTCATGCCATTGTTGCCCGAGTGATACCTACGCAATGGTGATCAGTAATTGGCTACCCACCAAATGTGGACTATCTAGCTCTCTTGTTGGCCACCACCTACACATACATGAAACCATGCAATCAACCAAACAAGTCAAAACCTTTTTGTCTTGCCTTGTCATTGTAGGGTTGTGTGATCATATTTGACTAATGTAACATGGCAATCAAAAAGAAAACTATCCAATGGGGAAAAAAAAGGGGGGTTCCCTTGAACATAGGACATGCAATCCCTAGAAACCACAATTCAGGGCATTGTAGTTTATCCCCTTGTGATCTTTCTATGTAAAAAGAATATCAATGGGATTGGTTATTGGAATTTAATCATTCCATATTGAAATGCCTCTCACTGACCAAGGTTTGACCTTGCAATGACTCTTTAAAGAGTTTTTGGCAGTAGAAGGATCATGGTACATAGTATGGTTAATAGTCGATTAGCTTATGTAGAACCTACCACGAAATGTAGACCCACAAATCATGGGGTAGCAATAATTGGGCAAAGCTTCTATAATAACCTCTCTAATTGCCTCTCAAAAATCTCTCCTCTACATCCCATAATACCTACATATAGGACTAGTATATGGACACACATAAAGCAAATGAAGAAATAAAAAGAAAACAAGTGGATCCACACCATGTTCTCATAAGTGGCTAGGACAAATTGACATAGGCTTGAATCTATAACCTTAACAACGGGAACTTTTTCAAGGGGTATTGAGTGTGCTACCTATCCAACAATTTGGATTCTATTGCACTTAAACCTTCCATTGACATTTGCACAAGTGCATTCTGACTAGAACCAACAAAAAAGGACAATATTTGAGTAAAAGATGGCGACTTTACCTTCTTTGGATATTCAGTGTTTTGGATGCACTAGTCTGAACTCTTTAGAAACCTGCAAACAATGTAGTGGTAGTTGTCAACACAAGGTGATTCATACAACAAATATGTGGCATAGTAGGACATCTTGGGAGGCTCAAGAATATGGTTCAAGTGGGTGTCATGTGGTCCACATAAGAGGTTTGGTCCCCACATAAATGACATTGGACTGCACCAAATTGACATGTATGGTTGCAAAAACAACCAGAGATTTAGACACATCTAATTTGATGATCTAGAATGATGCTCCCAAGACAAAGCTAGGATCAAGGGCCCTAATAATAAATATGCATCCCTTAATACAAGGCTTAATATGGTGAACCTTAATACATGCATTTATATTATTAAAATGCATCCCTTTATATGGTTAAAAACCAAACCAAATTTTAGTATTGGATTTTGCTTTCCATTGTGTTGCAATAGACCTTTGCAAATAGCTTACACATATTCAACATCTTTTTGTATTGGCACTTTGACTAGATTTGGGCCCAAGGCCATGCTACAACTCCTCACTAGCCATGTCAAGTTAATCAAGAAGGTGAAAATGGGTGTGTGGGCTTATGATGCAGTTCCTTATCTTACACGTGTATTTTGGACTTTACTGAAATGGGTTATAGCTACACAACGTGGAAAGCTACATCAATTACGCCATAGATTAGGCCAAGCAGATTCAAATGCCATGAAAATCATATGGGTCTGGATGTGAACAAGGCATAACATAGAAATTCAATACACTTAAATTAACTTGAAGTAGAAGACTTTGAAGAGGTACGTCAAATTGGTGCTACTTTGGAAGATTATGCACACTAGAAGAAATCTGGTGAGATGCAACCCATCTTTCTCCAACTATGTGTGACTAAATGATGTTTGCAACTACATGTGGTTGTTTCTATGACTACACTTCATGATTGGTTTATTGTGCAACTATGATGCAACTAAGTTTGCAACTAATAATTTTTCTTCCATCCTT
>Ga0116229_10002600_pt1 | contig 29297 bp, 20 predicted proteins | sample S1TSphgellanicum_3_FD_87313 | JGI IMG/M metagenome (GOLD analysis project Ga0116229, IMG submission 87313) | Host-associated microbial communities from peat moss isolated from Minnesota, USA - S1T2_Fc - Sphagnum magellanicum MG | ecosystem: Host-associated > Plants > Peat moss > Unclassified...
CTTGAAGTCTGCATCAAGCACAAGGTCCCGATCATCATCACCAGCCTGCGCGCGCCCGATGACGTCGTCGCGCACGTGCACGCCTATGGCGGCTTGGTGTTTCACGATGTCATCAGCGTGCGCCACGCGCAAAAGGCGCTCGAGGCAGGTGTCGACGGGCTGATTCTCGTGTGCTCGGGGGCAGGTGGCCACGCCGGGACGATCTCGCCGTTCGCACTCGTGCCCGAAGTGCGCCGCTTCTTTGCCGGGCCGATCATCCTGTCAGGAGCCATCGCCAACGGCTCGTCGATCCTGGCTGCCGAAGCGCTTGGCGCGGACTTTGCCTACATGGGCACGCGCTTTATCGCCACGCGCGAAGCCCGCGCTGAACAGGACTACAAGGACGCCATCGTCGAATCGGCTGCTGGCGACATCGTCTACACCTCGCTTTTTACCGGTGTACTTGGCAATTATCTGAAGAAAAGCATCATCAATGCCGGGCTTGACCCGCTCGCCCTGCCCGAGGCCGACAAGACGACCATGAATTTCGGCTCGGGTGGCGGCGCCAAGGCCAAGGCCTGGCGTGACATCTGGGGCGCGGGTCAAGGGGTCGGTCAGATCGATGACGTGCCGCCGGTGGCCGAACTGGTTTCCCGCCTTGCGCGCGAATATCACGCGGCGCGCATGCGGCTCTTCACGCCCTAGACTTTCGGGCTTGCTTTTCTGCCAGTCGGCCTTATCTGCCCAAGTGGCCATGGCGAAGGCGCAAATGGCGGGCAGTCATCGACGTGAAATGAGCGAGTAATGCAGCATCTTGCCGATGGGATCGAGTTTTACGGCCTCTGGTTCGTGTTCTTGAGCGTACTTGCGACCCAGCTTGGCCTGCCGCTTCCGGCCTACCCGACGCTGATGCTGGCCGCGGCGTTGCTGATCCCCGGCGTGCACTCGTTTGGCGCCATCCTCGCTGCGGCGGTAGCGGCAACGCTATTGGCCGATCTCGGCTGGTACACGGCGGGACGAACCCTCGGGCGCAGGGTACTTGCCAGTCTTTGCCGCGTGTCGCTCTCGCCAGACAGCTGTGTGCGCCAGACCGAATCGATCTACGACCGTTTTGGCGCCCCTTCGCTTCTTGTGGCGAAATTCATCCCGGGCTTCGGTGCGGTGGCAACGGCCATGGCCGGCACGCTCAAGACCTCGCTGCTTAGCTTCCTGTTCTTCGATGCACTCGGCGCAATCGCGTGGACGAGCATCGGGCTTGGCATCGGGCGCCTGTTTCGCAACGCCATCACCAGCGCGTTCGACCTCTTAAATGAACTTGGGCATATCGGTGGCGCAATTCTCGTGGTCGGCCTGGCCCTGATCGTCGTTTTCAAATGGTGGGAGCGGCAGCGCCTGTTGCGCACACTGCGCATGGCGCGCATCTCGGTGGAGGAACTGCACGACCTGATCGAGACGGGCAAGATGCCGATCGTCTTTGACGTACGAACCGAAGCAGCGCAACGCGAGCAGGGTCGTATCCCCGGTGCGCGCTCGATCAACGAAGCAGCGCTTGCACGCCAGCTCGACGGTTTGCCGCGTACTGGCGAAGTCGTCGTCTATTGCGCCTGTCCGAGCGAGGCGTCGGCTGCACGCATTGCCAAGATCATCATGAATCACGGCTTCGCGCGCGTGCGTCCGCTTGCTGGCGGCATCGACGAGTGGGTCGAGCGGGGTTATGCGCTCGAACCCCATGTCGGTGAGGATATCGAACACCTCGAAGGGCTCGCTGCATAGAGCAAAGGGATTGCCTGGCGCGCAGCTCGTGGCCTTGCGCCCGTGGAATCGATTGCCGCACCGATCGAAAGACGGTGCAATAGAGGGGGTCATGTGAACTGGAGGGAAATGACTCTTCATCAGCGCCTTTATCTGAGCGCGACCGCAATTTTTATCGTCGGCGTTCTCCTCGGCATGGCGCTGTATGTCACGGCGGCCCCAGACGAAAGCCAGGGCAACTTCGTCATCATTGGCGGCCAGGCCTATACCACTGATCCCTCCACTTCGAAGTCCTACGACGACCAGCTCGAGCGCATGGGTGGCCAATCGCTGGTCTTCGCGGACCGATTCAGCCATTGGTTCGGAAGTCGCTGGCACGGCGCGAACCTCGGGCTGACGGTTGCGACGCTGGCCACAGTTCTGGCGCTCATTCTGCTTTGGATTGGTCGCGAAGTGAAACGCGATCACGAGTATCGAAACAGATCCAGGTCCGATTCCGACTGAGCGCTGTCCGAAGGGCTGGATCGAAGGTATCTACAAGCCGTATCTCAGGAGGGTGCGATGGCAGATCAAGACAAACGCGCTGCACTGGAGCGGCATTGGCAAGCCTCCGATGCCAGCGATTTTGAAGCCGAGCACGACATCTACCTTGAGGATGCCATCCTGGAGTACCCCCAGTCCGGCGAGCGAATTCGTGGCCGGCGCAACATCCAGATCACCCGAACCAGACAGCCCAGCGAGAAGCGCTTCACCGTGCGCCGGATCGTTGGCAGCGGTGATCTTTGGATCACCGAGTATGTCCTGTCATATGACGCAAAGCCTTCGCACACGGTGAGCATCATGCAGTTCAGTGGCGAGAAGGTTGCACTTGAGACGCAGTACTTTGCGGATCCATTTGAGCCCAGCCCCTCGCGCGCGCAGTGGGTTGAATCGATCGGGGAAGAGGGGACGCAAGCGCCGCCTCGCACATAGCCAGCGGATGCGATCGCCGTGGTGTGCACATCGTTTCAGGTTCACTGTGACGTGCGCGCATCGGCTCGAACCCACGCGGGCATGCAAGGCGCTGGCCTTCGGGCCTGCGCAGCAGCGCGGATGAGGACACGATGCCTCGCGCTCTGAACGACAGCATGGCATGTCAGCACTGGGTCGACATGACGCAAGCGCGTATGGCAGCATGTCTAGCCGGCGTTGGCCCGGATCCGAAGATTTCGCGAACTGCTTGTTGGCGATCGCTCGCAAATTGTGTTATCCCGCCTCGTTCGCGAAGCTGCAATGCAATGGTAGCTTGAACGGCGGGAATTTGAATTGGTGCGCTGTATTTCACGAAAGGGGATGCGTGTGAAGCGAGTGACGGGAATCGGTGGGATCTTCTTCAAGGCCAAGGACGCGCCAGCCTTGCAGGCCTGGTACAAACTCCATCTGGGAATTGACGTCCAATCATGGGGGGGAGCGTCGTTCGATTGGACCGACGCCGACGGCAAGCCGACCGGCGGCACAACCGCCTGGTGTATCAATTCGGCCGCAGGCGACTCGTTTGCCCCGAGTCAGGCGCCCTTCATGGTCAACTATCGCGTCGACGATTTGCACGCCTTGATCGCTGCCCTGAAAGCTGAGGGCTGCAATGTCCTTGAGAAGGTTGATGAGTCGGAATTCGGAAAGTTCGGCTGGGTTTTGGATCCGGAAGGAAACAAGGTGGAGCTTTGGCAACCTCCCCCTGGAGGTTGAGCCGCAGAGATCGGAGGGTTGCTTCGCTAACTTAACTCAAGCGCGCGCGAGAGTGCGGCTGCACCCATTTGCACATGTTTCGCGTTTCTTACCGTAGCGTTAGTGTGTTGGTCATGCTTCTGATTGCGTTGACGATGATATCGGGCTCTTCCAATGGGATCATGTGATTGCTCTGCTCGGCAACCAGCAACTCGCCCCGACTCGATAGGTCTGCTAGTCGGCGCTGCCCATCAATCCAGCCCTCCTCCAGTACAGCTGCGGGGCCGGGGAATGGTTTACGGTGGGTGATCACGACAACGGCCAAGTCTTTGAGCGAACCCGCCCCGCTGAGTTGGCGGAGTGTTTCGGGCTCTCTGCTAAGTGATATCGGATCGTCACCCATGGCACGAAAAAAATCCGGCCTGACCATAGCAGCCTTCATGGCCTGATAGCTTTTCTCGTCCATTCCAGCAGGCACGTGGTTCATGAAGGCCGCTGCAACTCGTAGCAGGCCAAAACGCGACGCTATTTCAAGAGCCTTGGCAAAATATCTGATCTTCTTGGCATATTCATCATACGAAGGGCGCAGTATCACTGCCTCTTCGGGGGTATCGACGAGTACGAGACCCACTACCTCGGTGGGATAAAGGTGCGTGTAGAGTCGGACCAGCGGACCACCATAGGAATGACCCACCAGCACATAGGGCCCCGGGACTCGAGCTGCCAGCAGAACACTATGCAAATCGTTGACGCGCGCCTCGAGTGTGCGTTCGCCCGCAACGGGATCACTCCATTGATAACCGGCACGGTCATAGGTGCAAACGCGTGTGAAGGCGGCCAGCCGATCCTGTAACGGCCACCAAAGTGTCGAGGGACTTCCGGCGCCCTGTTCGACAATCACGGTCGGTCCAGCCGCATGCCCCTTGCAAACCAGCGAGAGGCGTCGTCCTTGGACTTCAACCAACTGGCCGGGGGGCGGGAATCGGGCGCGATCGCGGGCCTCAAGAACGGCCTCAGCTGACAGGCTCACGGCGACCAAAACGGCCAGAACAGCGAACAACCAGTAGACCCAGTTCATGGTGCACCCAAAGATTGGTAGATCCTCATTTTATGCATTGCTGCATAAAATACAATGATGTATATTTGTTTTTTTAGCCGAACGAGATGCCAGCTAACCGAACCAAGCGCCAGCGAACACGCGCCGCCCTGATCGAGGCAGCGGCTCAAGTAATTTTCGAAAAAGGCTACGAGCGTACGTCGCTCGAAGCGGTCGCCGCTCGCGCCGGCATGACGCGCGGCGCGATCTACGGAAATTTCGCGAACAAGGAAGAGCTGTTTCTGGCGGTGATAGCGACCAAGTGGCAGCCCATTGTCCCGCCCTTCAAGCCTTTAGGAAGCTTTGCCGACCAGATGGAGATGCTAGCGAACGCCGTGGTAGACGCGATGCCCGCGCGACGCGAAATCGCCGTGGGCGCCGCGTCCTTCCAGTTGTACGCTCTGACGCACGAGGACATGAAACAACGTATCGCAGTAGCCAATGCAGACATCTATCGACGCATGGCCGCAGAATTGCATCGGCTGGACCCAACCGGGCTACCGATGCCGCCCGAAACATTGGTGCGCGTCTTGCATGCATTGATTGACGGGCTCACTTTCCTGCATGCATTGACGCCAGAGTTGATCGACGCGAACGTCATTCGAGCGGCGATTAGGGGAGTGGGCGCTGCATCGACGGCAAACTAATTGAGTCCAAGTTGCGACGCAAGGCCGAGTGCCCTTGGCGCCCGTAGCGTCACAACCGGCCTTGGTTTTTTTGCGTCAGCTGGCGCGATCTTCAATCAGGTTGCCAGTGCGCCTTCGTTTCGCGTAGGGCAGCGCGAACATGTACAAGCCGCTGAACATGAGAAGAAACAGGGGCGCGAGCGGCGTCAAGGAGCGCGGCGTACGCGTTTCGAACGGGTAACGTAGAAGATCAGCTCGGTGAACCAAGACGCGCGAGCCGATACCCGAAATTCAAGGACGTTATGCAACCACGCCGAGTCGGCGAATGGATCAACCAACGCCGCGGCTGCCGCCTGCCCCTTGTCCATCCCGCCTTGCCTTGACCCGTTGCGGCCTACGCCAAGGAGGGTGCGGCGACTTCAGCGCCAAGATTTTCGCCACGACGCTCAGGGCCGAAGAAGACTAAAAGCGCGATCACGACCGAGACGATGCCGGCAACCAGCGCCATGGCAAAGCCGAAATTGCCATCGTGCTGCTTGGCGATCGCTTCCTGCATCGGCAGGTTAAACGAGGCGATCAGATTGCCGAGCTGGTAGACGGTCCCGGGAAAGGTGCCGCGCACGGCATTCGGTGAGAGTTCGTTGAGATGCACCGGGATGATGCCCCAGGCGCCCTGCACCGAAATCTGGATCAGGAATGCGCCAAGCGCCAGCATGCCAAGCGATTCCGAAAATGCCCAGACCGGAATCACCGGCAGCGCAAGCAGCGCGGCAATGGCGATGCCGCGCCTGCGACCGATGCGCTCAGAGAGCCACCCAAAGAGGAGACCACCGCAGATCGCACCGACGTTCGAGATGATGGTGATGTTCGACACCGTCTTCGGGTCGAGCTTGTGCTGCCCCGTCAAGAACAGGTTCGGATAGGCGTCTTGCGTGCCGTGGCTAAAGAAGTTGAAGGCGGTCATCAAGACGATGGCGTAGATCGCGAGCTTCCAGTTGCGGCCCAGCGTCTGAAGCAACCCAGGCTGCTCCTTCTTTTCCATGCGCTCCTTCCAGCCAGGCGATTCGGGCACGTTCAAGCGGATGAAGAAAATCAGGAGCGCCGGCAGCACCCCCACGAAGAACATGCCGCGCCACTGCAGCGTGTCGTAGAAGCGAAAAACGAACGAGGCGAGCAGAAAGCCGCTCGGATAGCCGGCCTGAAGAATCCCCGAAACCATGCCCCTCGAATGCGTTGGCACGGTCTCCATGGTCAGCGACGAGCCAACGCCCCACTCACCGCCCATGGCAACACCAAACAGGAAGCGCAGGGCCAAAAGGCTGGTCAGCGACGGTGCCAGGCCTGACGCGGCCTCAAGCAGCGAAAACGCGAGGATGTTCCACATCAAGGTCGGCCTGCGACCGAAGCGATCGGCAAGGCGTCCGAAAATGAAGGCGCCAATCGGTCTTGCGATGAGGGTCAGGGTGACGGCGAAAACGACTGCGGAACGCTCGACGCCAAAATCCTTGGCGATGTAGCTGAACATGAACACCATGAGGAAAAAATCGAAGGCATCAAGCGTCCATCCGAGGTAAGCGGCAAAGGCCACGCTCTTCTGGGCTTTGGTCCAGGCCATTCTTGTCTCCTCGTTGTCATGAAAAGCAGCCCTAGCGCTGCGTCGTCTTTTCCGAGCAGAAGAATACCAGCAAGGGTCAGCCCCGACCTGCTGCCGCCCCTCGGGATTACCCTAGCGCACGCCTAGAAGTCGTCGTTTTGTGCAGCCAGCACGGCGCTTGCGCCATGCACGATGGAATGCATGATGCCTTGCGCCTGCGACATGACGTGGTCAGCGAAAAATCGTGCCGTGACGATCTTCGCTCGCATGAAGCGCGCATCGGTGGTGGCATGAACAAGGGCCGCGCTCGCCGCCTCGGCCGAGCGGGCCAGCATCCAGCCGCCAAGCACGATGCCTGCGAGCTTGAGGTAGGGCACCGAGCCCGCAAACACCGCGCGGATATCGGACTTGTAGTTGCCAATCACGAAGTCGACGACGGCTTCGAGCGACGACACCGCGGCATCGAGCGCCTTGCCGATGGCGCGCAGCTCGGCATCGCCGCTTTTCGCGAGGCGCGACGCACACGCACCGATATCGCGGCACACCGCCTTGGCCACGGCACCGGCATCGCGCGAGGTCTTGCGCCCGACGAGGTCATTGGCCTGGATCGCGGTCGTGCCTTCGTAGATGGTCAGAATGCGCGCGTCGCGATAGTACTGGGCCGCGCCGGTTTCTTCGATGAAGCCCATGCCGCCATGGACCTGCACGCCAAGCGAGGCGACTTCGATTGACATCTCGGTCGAGAAGCCCTTGACGATGGGCACAAGGAATTCGTAGAAGGCCTGATTCGACTTGCGCAGGTTGACATCGGGATGGCGGTGCGCGCCATCGAATGCGGCAGCCGTGACATAGGCGAGCGCGCGCGCGGCCTCGGTCAAGGCGCGCATGGTCAAGAGCATGCGGCGCACGTCGGGATGATTGATGATGGCCACGGGTCCTGCGGATCCCGCCACGTCGCGGCCCTGAACGCGTTCGCGGGCGTAGCCCACGGCCTTCTGGTAGGCGCGCTCGGCGATCGCCACGCCTTGCATGCCGACCTGAAAGCGCGCCGCGTTCATCATGATGAACATGTATTCGAGGCCGCGATTTTCTTCGCCCACCAGCGTTCCGAGCGCGCCGGCACCGACCTCGCCCTTGTCATCGCCATAGATCAGGACCGCAGTCGGGCTGCCTTTGATGCCGAGCTTGTGTTCGATCGAGGCGCAATAGACATCGTTGCGCGCGCCAAGCGCGCCGGTATCATCGACGAGGAACTTCGGCACCACAAAAAGCGAGATGCCCTTGACGCCTTCGGGCGCTGACGGCGTTCGCGCCAGCACCAGGTGCACGATGTTCTCGGCGAGATCGTGCTCGCCATAGGTGATGTAGATTTTCTGCCCGAAAAGCCGATAGCTGCCGTTGCCATCGGGCACGGCACGGGTTCGGACCTGGGCCAGATCGGAGCCGGCCTGCGGCTCGGTCAGGTTCATCGTGCCGGTCCAGCGGCCGGCAATCAGCGCATCAAGGTAGGTCTTCCGTTGCGAAGCGCTGCCCGCCGTCATCAGGGCCTCGATGGCGCCATCGGTCAGAAGCGGACAGAGCGCAAATGACAGGTTGGCCGAATTGAGCATCTCGACACACGCCGCGGCAATCAGCTTGGGCAGTCCCTGGCCGCCGAACTCGGTGTCGTGCTGCACGCCCTGCCAGCCGGCCTCGCCATAGGCGCGAAACGCCTGCTTGAACCCCGGCGTGGTCGTGACCACGCCGTCCTTCCATACGGCAGGCTCGGTATCGCCGATGCGGTTAAGCGGGGCAATCACGCCCTCTACAAAACGCGCGCTCTCCTCGAGCACGGCTGCTGCCGTCTCGAGGTTGGCGTCTTCGCTGCCGGGCCAGCTTGCAATCGAGGAAAGACCGGCAAGGCTGTCCATGCAAAACAGCATGTCCTTGATCGGCGCGACGTAGCTCATCGACACTCTCCGCTGTTGCGCGCAGCCAAAGGCAGGCGCGCGTTGCGCAACCTTGCGGTCACGCGATGCTTCTTTCTAGCCAAGCTGCTTGACGAGTTCGGGAACAATTTCGTTCAGATCCCCCACGAGGCCGTAATCGGCAACACCAAAGATCGGCGCTTCCGCATCCTTGTTGATGGCCACGATCACCTTCGAATCCTTCATGCCGGCCAGATGCTGGATCGCGCCCGAGATGCCCACAGCGATATACAGCTCGGGGGCGACGATCTTGCCGGTTTGCCCGACCTGGTAGTCGTTGGGAACGAATCCGGCATCGACGGCAGCGCGCGATGCGCCAAGTGCTGCGCCGAGCTTGTCGGCGAGCGGCTCGAGCACCTTGTGATAGTTCTCGCCACTGCCAACGCCGCGCCCGCCCGAGACGATGACCTTGGCCGACGTCAGTTCGGGCCTGTCGTTCTTGGCGATTTCGCGCTTGACGAAAATCGACTTGCCCGAATCGGCGATCGCAGTGATGGCCTCGATGCCCGCCGAGCCGCCTGTGGCAGAGGCCGCATCAAAGCCGGTTGCGCGCACCGTGATGACCTTCTTGGCATCGGTCGCCTGCACCGTGGCAATGGCATTGCCGGCATAGATCGGGCGCGTGAAGGTGTCAGGCGACTCGACCGAGATGATGTCGGAGATCTGCGCGACATCAAGACCGATCGCGACCCTTGGCGCGATGTTGCGACCGTAGGCGGTCGCCGGAAAGACGATGCTGTCATAGGGCGCGGCAACGGCCAGGACCTGGGCCGCAACGTTTTCTGCCAGTCCGTCGGCAAGCGCAGCGCCATCGGCAAGGAGCACCTTCGTGACGCCGTCGACCAGGCGTGCCGCATCGGCTGCACCCTGGGCATGGTGTCCTGCGATCAGCACATGAACGTCTGCGCCGAGCTTTGCCGCAGCGGCGATGGCATTGAGCGTGGCCGGCTTGAGCGTCGCGTTGTCGTGTTCGGCAATGACAAGAGCAGTCATCAGATCACCTTCGCTTCGGTCTTGAGTTTGGCAATCAGGCTCGCCACATCAGGCACCTTGATGCCGGCCTTGCGCGTGGGCGGATCGCTGACCTTGAGCGTCTTGAGCCGTGGCGTGACATCCACGCCCAGGTCCGCCGGCTTTAGCACCTCGAGGGGCTTTTTCTTGGCCTTCATGATGTTGGGCAGCGTCACGTAGCGCGGCTCGTTTAGGCGCAGGTCGGTGGTCACGACCGCCGGCAGCGAAAGCGACAAGGTCTCAAGGCCGCCGTCGACTTCGCGCGTGACTTCGGCACGGCCATTGGCAATCGTCAGTTTCGAGGCGAAGGTCGCCTGCGGCATCGACGCCAGCGCCGCAACCATCTGCCCGACCTGGTTCGAATCGTCGTCAATCGCCTGCTTGCCAAGAATCACGAGTTCGGGCTTTTCGCGCGCAATCAGCGCTCCAATCAATTTGGCCACGGCAAGCGGCTGCAGTTCATCGTTGCTCTCGACCAGGATCGCCCGGTCGGCACCCAGCGCCATGGCCGTGCGCAATGTCTCCTGGCACTGCGCCGGGCCACAGGACACGGCGATGACCTCGGTTGCGACGTTGGCCTCGCGCTGGCGCACCGCCTCTTCGATGGCGATTTCGTCAAACGGGTTCATCGACATCTTGACGTTGGCGATGTCAACCCCGGTCTGATCGGACTTGACCCGGACCTTGACGTTGTAGTCGACCACGCGTTTCACCGAAACAAGAATTTTCATGGGGTATGGGAATGTCGAATGTGCGAGTAAGGGGTTGCACCGGCGCTTGCGGCGCGAGCTACTGCAGTCTGGGCCAAGTCCCGTGCCGCCAGATTATAGGGGAGTTGAAGACGGCACTGGCGAAATTTAGCACGATCGTGCTAAAAAGTCGCCTCGGGCGTTTTCAGACCTCCGCGAGCGTGCGCACATGCGCCACCACGCTTCGCCCCAGCGCAGAGAGGTTATAGCCGCCTTCAAGACAGCTCACGATGCGCCCCTTGGCATGGCGCGCAGCCACCGCCTGGATCTCGCGCGTCAGCCAGACATAGTCGGCTTCAACCAGGCGCATCTGGCCAAGGTCGTCTTCGCGGTGCGCGTCAAATCCGGCCGAGATGAAAATCATCTGCGGCTTGAACACCTCAAGCGCCGGCAGCCATTGCCGCTGCACCGCCGCGCGCACCGCCTCGCCATCGGCGCCCGCCGGCAGCGGCACGTTGATCATGTTGGCGGCCGCAGGCGGTGAGCCGCTGTACGGATAAAACGGATGCTGGAAAAGCCCGACCATCAGCACGCGCGCGTCGCCTGCGAAGATCTCTTCCGTGCCATTGCCGTGGTGCACGTCGAAGTCGACGATCGCCACGCGCTCAAGTCCGTGCACATCAAGCGCGCGCCGCGCCGCTACCGCGACGTTGTTGACAAAGCAGAATCCCATGGCGCTCGCAATGCCGGCGTGATGGCCAGGCGGACGGATGGCACAGAAGGCATTTTTCAATTCGCCGGCAAAGACGGCATCGGTCGCGGCCACGGCGGCGCCCGCGGCGTAGCGCACGGCGTCCATGGTTTGCGGACCCATCAGGGTATCGGCATCAAGCGAGACGTAGCCCGCAACCGGCGCCTTGGCCTCGAGGTGATCAAGATAGTCCCTGGGATGAACGCGCAGCAAGTCGTCGGCATCGGCGAGCGGCGCATCATGGTGCACGAGGGCCTGGTCAAGGCCGCTTGCAATCAACTGATCGTCGATGGCAAAAAGCCGCGCCGGCGACTCGGGATGCGAGCGCCCCATCTGGTGCAAGGTGCAGGCACGCGCCCGGTAAATGCCGGTGGCATGGGTTGCAGGCGTTTTGCCATCGTCAATCGCCGTGTCGTCTCGACTCGCGTGCGCGTGTTCCATCGGGCTCTTCCTTTCGCCTGCGCCGCTGCCGCAGGCCGTGCAATCGGGCATGAACCGAGCCTCTCGCGACCCCCTGGCGTCGGTTCAGGCATTATGCCGGAAGCGCATCAACAACCCTCATGACATGGCCCATTCGCTCGAAGAACTTGCCGCCCAGCTCTCCCAGGTGATCCTTGGCAAGGACACCGCCATCAGGCAGAGCATCACCTGCCTGCTCGCGGGCGGCCATCTGCTGATCGAAGACCTGCCAGGCGTTGGCAAGACGACGCTGGCCCACGCCCTTGCGATTTCGCTTGGGCTGCGCTTTTCCCGCGTCCAGTTCACAAGCGATCTGCTGCCAGGCGATGTCACCGGCGTTTCGGTGTTCGAGCGCGGCCACGGCGAGACGCCCGGCAAATTCGTTTTCCACCCGGGCCCGGTGTTTGCCAACGTGCTGCTGGCCGACGAAGTCAATCGCGCCACGCCAAAAACGCAAAGTGCGCTGCTTGAGGCGATGGAGGAGCGCCAGGTCTCAGTCGACGGCGTGACACGACCGCTGCCCGAGCCGTTTTTTGTCATCGCCACACAAAATCCCTTTCACCAGGTCGGCACGTTTCCGTTGCCCGAATCCCAGCTCGATCGCTTCCTGATGTGCATCGAGCTTGGCTATCCCGACCAGCGCGCCGAGCGCGCGCTGCTCGAAGGCCAAGACCGGCGCGTCCTGTTGCGCCAGCTGCCGACCATGCTCGATGCGCAAACGCTCCTGCACATGCAAAGCGAAGTGGCCAGCATTCACACCTCGGCTGCGCTGATCGACTACGTCCAGGCACTGGTCAACGCCTCGCGCACCTCGCCGCTGTTTAACGAGGGCCTGTCTCCGCGCGGTGCGCTTGCCCTGTTGCAGGCGGCGCGTGCCTGGGCGCTCCTGTCACGGCGCGATCACGCCCTGCCCGAAGATGTGCAGGCGGTGTTCGTGCCGGTGGCCAACCATCGCCTGCGCGCGGCGCAATCGAGCCAGCGCGCAGGACAGCGCGAACTCGCAGCGCAACTGCTCGCGAGCGTTGCCGTGCCGTAACGCCGGCCATGGCCCCTGCATCCCTTGCCGCAGTGCGCACGTCGCTCTATTTGCGCCTGTCGCATTCGAGGCTGGCGCAAAAGATCCGCGCCGCGATCTTCCAGCCGCGCGGGCCCGAGGCGGGTGATGTCTTTCTGAACCAGCGCCGCGTGTTTGTCTTGCCGACCCGCCCGGGCCTGGCACTCGCGGTGATGCTGGTTGCACTTTTGCTGGGCTCGATCAACTACTCGCTAAGCCTTGGCTTCGGTTTGACCTTTCTGGTGGCTGCGGTCGCCTGGGTGGCGATGTTCTACACCTTTCGCAATCTCGCGCACCTGACCTTGCGACCGGCGCGGGTCGATCCGGTGTTTGCAGGACAGCTGGCCGAATTCCGCGTGGTTTTGGTCAATGGCAACCGCTACGACCGCTTTGCCATCGAACTGCGTGCCGACGAGCGCCTCGTGGCCTCGAGCGCCGACGTCCCGGCCCATGGCGAAGCCAGCGTGATGGTGCCGGCGCTGGTGCAAAAGCGCGGCTGGCAAGCGATGCCGCGCATTACGCTTTCAACCACCTTTCCGCTCGGCCTTTGGTATGCATGGAGCTACTGGCAGCCGGACATGCGCGTCTTGGTGTTCCCCGAACCCGGGCCGCCGGGTGAGGCGATTCCGCTGACCCACGGCGATGGCCAGGATGGCGGCGGCCACGCCGGACCGGGCAGCGAAGACTATGCCGGTATCAGGCCCTATGCCACGGGCGATGTCATGCGCCATCTCGCCTGGAAGGCGATGGCGCGCTCACCCAATGGCGATCTTCTGACCAAGCTCTTTGATGGCGCGAGCCAGCGCGACGTATGGCTTGACCTCGCGCTATTGCCCGGCCATCTCGGCCTTGAAGCTGCGCTCTCGCGCCTTGCCCGCTGGGTGCTCGACTGCGAGCTGGCAAGCGATGTGCATTACGGACTGCGCCTTGGCACGAGCGAGATTGCGCCCGAGCGCGGCGAGGCCCATCGCGAGGCGTGCCTGACCGCGCTTGCGCTCTACGGCGAGGCCTTGCCGTGAGCAGCACGGCGTTGATGACGCGGGGCTTGAGCTTCGCCGGCCTGAAGGCGACCTTGGCGAGGCGCGAGCGCGAGGTGCGCGATACGCTCTGGCTGCTTGCCACCATTGTCTTTGCAGTGATGCCCCTCATGCCGGTCTTGCCGCTTTGGGTCAGCGCCGGCTTTCTCGTCCTGGTTGCCGCGCGCACGCGCATCACCTGGCTCGGTCGCCGCCTGCCACCGCGCTGGCTCCTGATTGCCTTGCTTCTGGCCGCAGGCGGTGGCATCTACGCGCAGTACCACACCATCGTCGGCAAGGACGCGGGTGTTGCCTATATCGTGCTCCTCTTGGGCTTGAAACTGATGGAGCTGCGCGCAAGGCGCGACATCTTCGTCGTCGTCTTCCTCTGCCTGTTTGTCATTCTGACCAGCCTTTTTGACGCCCAGACGATCCTCAATGCACTGTGGATGCTCATCGACATGGTGCTGCTCACGGTCGCGCTGATGCGCGCCAACTTCGGCGCCAGCGATCCGCCCTTGGCCGTCAAGCTGCGCCTGGCCACGCAGATGACGCTCCTGGCCTTGCCGCTGATGGTCGTGCTCTTCGTGCTGTTTCCGCGTGTCTCCGGCCCGCTTTGGGGGCTGCCCGCTGACGCCTACTCGAATCTCACCGGCCTTTCCGAGTCGATGTCGCCTGGCAGCTTTGACAAACTCGTGCAGTCCGACGAGATCGCCTTTCAGGTCAAGTTCAAGGGCCGCCTGCCCGCCCCCAGCAAGCGCTACTGGCGCGGCCCGGTGCTGAGCTTTTTCGACGGACGCGTGTGGCGCATCGGCATCTCGCGCACGGCCTTCACGCCGCCCGAGATCAGCGGTCGCGAGAGCTCGATGGTCGAATACACCGAGACGCTCGAGCCGTCGAACCGGCCCTGGCTGTTCCTGCTCGACAGCCCGGTGGCACCGCCTGCCATTGCCGGTGAGAACGTGACGATCCGAAGCGACCTGCAAGCCGTGGTCGAAACGCCGATTCACGATCGCATCCGCTTTGATGCGCGCTCGATGACCGATTTCCAGTTCGGCAGGAACGAAAGCGAAGCGCACCTGGCCGAACTGCGCCTGCTGCCGCGCAACTCCAACCCGAAAATGCAGGCGCATGCAGCGGAATTGCACGCGCGTTATCCGAAGGCTGAGGATCTTGTCGCGGCGGTGTTGGCCGAAATCCACGACGGGCCGTTCTACTACACGCTGACGCCGCCGCCTTACGCCGGGCGCAATGGCGTTGATGCCTTCTTTTTCGGCGATCGCCGCGGCTATTGCGAACACTACGCGGGCGCAATCACGGTGCTTTTGCGTGCTGCCGGAATCCCGGCGCGCGTGGTCACGGGCTACCTCGGCGGCGAAGTCAATCCGGTCAACGGCTATCTCGCGCTGCGCCAGCGCGATGCGCACGCGTGGGCCGAATACTGGGATGCGGACACGGGCTGGACGCGGGTCGACCCGACCGCGGCGATTGCACCCGAACGCGTCGAGCAGGGACTGCAACTCGCGCCCGATCCGGTGCAGGCAGCAAGCGGTGACTTCATCACCTCCAACGTCGGCCTCTTGCGCTACCTGCGCAATCACATCGATGCCGTCACCAATGCCTGGGACCAGTTCGTCGTGGGCTACTCGGGTGACGACCAGGAGGGACTGCTATCGCGTTTTGGCATTCCCCAGCTCGACTGGCAATCGCTCACCATCGGCCTTGTCGTGATGTTCAGCCTGGTGCTTGCCGTGATCGCAGGCCAGGCCATCATGAAACGCGAAAAGCCGGCACCGATCGTTGCGCTCTATGAACGCCTGTGCAAGGAAGCAGCACGTTCGGGCGTGAGCCGCGCGTTTAGCGAAGCGCCTGGCGACTACGCGAGGCGGGTTGCCGCAGGCCTTGAAGGCGAGGCGCAAAAACGCGTCATCGAGGCCTTCGCTTACTATCAGGATTTGCGCTACGGTCGCGGCCGCATGGTCGATGCGCGTGCGCTCGCCGATCTCAGGCGCCGCATCAAGCTCGTTGCGCGCGCGTCGTTCAAGTCCTAGATGTCACGAACTCCTTTTTTCAAGACCGTCCTTCGCAGTTCGATCACGGCGCTCTTTCTTGCCTGCACCTTTTGCACCGCAGGTGCCGCGCCGCCGAGGCACGCCGAGGCCGATGGCGGCTACCTGATTGGCTATGACCAGCGCGCCGACGTGCGCCAGTTCATCGATCAGATGGTCGAGAAGCACCAGTTTTCCAAGGACGAGTTGCTGCAGGCGTTTTCCAGGGCGCGCTACAACGAGTCGGTTGCGCGCCTCATCAATCCGCTCGCCACGCCCAAGCCCAGGGTCTGGGCCGACTATCGCGCGCGCTTTCTCGATCCCGTGCGCATTGCAGCCGGCGTGCAATTCTGGCGCGCCCACGCCGACGAGCTGGCGCGCGCCAGCCAGATCTATGGCGTGCCGGCCGATGTCATCGTCGGCATCCTTGGCATCGAGACCGTCTACGGCAGGAACGTTGGCAACTATCGCGTGCTCGATGCGCTCACCACGCTTGCCTTTGACTACCCGGACCGCGGCAACAACCGCTCGGCGTTCTTTCGCGACCAGCTCGAGGATTATCTGGTGCTTGCCCGCGACAACGGCGAGGACCTGCTTGGCCAGCGCGGCTCGTACGCCGGTGCCATCGGCATGCCACAGTTCATGCCAAGCAGTTTCGTCTATGCGGTCGATTTCGACCACGACGGCGTCATCGATCTCACCAACAGTGCCGCAGACGCGATTGGCAGCGTTGCCAATTACCTGGCGCAGCAGGGCTGGGAGCGCGATCAGCCGGTATTGACCTTTGCCACCCTGGTGCCGAACCCGGCATCGTCGATCGTGCTTGACGCACTGATCGCCGCAGGCCCGGAACCTTCACTTCAGCCCTCGCAGTTGCGCGACGCCGGGCTCGAGTTCGACATGCCGATGGAGAGCACGGCCAAGGTGGCACTGATCGATCTGCCCGAAGGCGATGCGGCCACCGACTACGCCGTGGGCTATCGCAATTTCTTTGTGCTCACGCGCTATAACCGCAGCTATTTTTATGCTGCGGCGGTGCTCGCGGTGGGCCGTGCCGTCAGGGAACAGCTCAATCTCGTGCCCGCGCCAGCCTTGACGCCCAGCGCGACGCTGGCGCCAGAGCCTGGCAAATGAGGGCGGCTTTTGCGAGGGAACGTTGCCGCTTGCCGCCAGTCACAGCTATTTCCCCCTCTAGTCGTTGATGGACATCTACGGCGTCGTCATCGCAGTCGCAATCGCGGCCGGCCTCATCGCCGTTGCGCTTCTCAGCGCGCGCGCCAAGCGGGCCAGCGCGCTTCGCGATGCCGAGACGCGAAGGCCTGACGACAAGGGCAAGCACGTCGAGCTCTAGCCGGCCGTATCCTGCTCCCGTAAATTGTGCTTGAATTGCGCCTTGATCGTGCCTTGATCTTGCTTACGTGCGCTTGCATGCGCTTGCAGACACAGCTGACTCGCGCTTGAATCCGGCATTTCACGCCTCATCTACCCGCAATGATTCCACTTTCAGTTCTTGACCTGTCACCGATCACCGAGGGCAGCGATGCGGCGCAGTCGTTTCGCAACAGCCGTGAACTGGCGCAAAACGCCGAGCGCTTTGGCTACCGTCGCTACTGGCTCGCCGAACACCACAACATGCCAGGCATTGCCAGTGCGGCGACGTCGGTGCTGATCGGCCACGTCGCAGGGGCTACGAACACCATCCGCGTCGGCGCAGGCGGCATCATGCTGCCCAATCACTCGCCGCTGGTCATTGCCGAGCAGTTTGGCACACTGGCCTCGCTCTACCCGGGTCGCATCGACCTTGGCGTCGGCCGCGCCCCGGGCTCCGACCAGATCACGGCGCGCGCCCTGAGGCGCACGCTGGCCAACGAGATCGACGATTTCCCCAACGACGTCATCGAGTTGATGCGCTATTTCGACGAGCCGGGTGCGTCGGGGCCGGTGCGATCGGTTCCGGGCGTGGGCCTGAAGGTGCCGGTCTGGATCCTGGGCTCGAGCCTCTACGGTGCCCAGCTTGCGGCCATGCTGGGCCTGCCCTACGCCTTCGCGTCGCATTTCGCGCCGGCGCAGATGATGCAGGCGATCGAGGTCTACCGCAATCTCTTCAAGCCCTCGGTGCACCTGAAGGAGCCCTACGTCATGCTCGGCTTTAATGTCTTCGCAGCCGATACCGATGGCGAAGCCGAGCTGTTGTCGACGTCGGTGCAGCAGGCCTTTGTCAATCTGCGCAGCGGCCGCCCGCGCCCGCTGCCCCCGCCGCGCGCTGGCTACCTGTCAACGCTGGGCTCGCCCGAACGCGCCCTGCTTGACAACCTTCTGACCTGCTCGGCTGTGGGCAGCCCCGATACCGTGCGCGAAAAAATCGAGGCGTTCATTGCCCGCACCGGTGCCCAGGAACTGATGATCGCCTCGCAGATTTTTGAGCACGAGGCGCGCGTTCACTCCTACCAGCTCACGGCCGAAGTGCTCGGCCAATGCGCCGTCGAAGTGGTCTAGCGGCGCCCGAGCTTTTTCAGGAAGGCGTCGAGCATCTCTGAAGTCGCTGCATCCGGCGCGGGGTTGTCGTCGTCGCTCTCGAAGGCGGCAGCGAGGTCCTTCCAGCCGCGGCTTGCAGCAAAGCGGTTGAACGCTTGCGGAGCCTCGAGCACCATCAGGCAGTCGTCTTGCAGGCCCTCGTCGCCGCGGCCGAAATCAGGGCCGCTATAGCCGGCGTCGTGAAGGCGGCGCATGATCTGCGCGATCGCCACCGGGTCATCGCAAAGGCGCGCCTCGGTCGCTGACGGCGAGAGCGTGACGAAGACGTCGATGACGCCGTAACTCTCGTTGAAGATGCGCACCGAGCGCACCTCATGGGCTGTGCCATTGCGATCGTTAATCGCAAACGCGCCAAGCAACTCGATCTCGGTATCGCTATCCATCACGATCCTTCGCGGCTGATCTCACGTGCGCCCCTTTTGCGCGTCATTCGTCGCGCCCCTTACGGCATGGTGCTGCTCGTCACGACGATCTCGACGCGCCGATTCGGTGCAAGGCACGCGTAGAGGGCTTTCTTGTCAGCTTGCGAGCAACTGACAAGGGCATTGGCCGCACCGCGGCCTTCGCTTGTGATGTGCGCCTTGTCGATGCCGTGCTGGGTCAGGTAGGTCGCAACCGTTTGCGCACGCGCCTCGGACAGGCGCTGGTTGTCGCTCGGATCGTGATGCACGTCAATGCGGTCGGTATAGCCCACCACCGACACGCTGATCACGGCGTCGGGCTTCGGCATCGCGCCGATCAGGTTGTCAAGCGTCGCGCGGCCGCCTTCGGTCAGGCCGGCATAATCGGAGCGGCCAAAGAGAAACAGCGCATCGGTGCGCACCACGAGGCGCTCGGTCGTGACCTTCGCAGCGGGTGCCGGCACGAGCGGCGGCGGCGGTGGCTGGCAGTGCGCGGCTTGAGCACTTGCCTCGTCAATCGCGTCTTCGGCCATGCCGACGTAGGGATTGGCATGACGCCAGCCGAATTGCTTGTACTCGTTGCCGGCATGCACCAGTTCGACCTCGCCGCAGGCGAGCGCCTCTGCCGCGCATTCGAGTTGCGGACCCGCCTTGATCTCGGCGATGCGCTGCCACAGGTCAGGCCGCAGCCGCGTGGCGTCGTTGATGAGCGGCGTATCGCGGCTTGCGGGTGTGGTGTTGTTCTCCAGCGCTTCGATGATCGCCTCGGCCTGCCCGAGCGCCTCGGCAGGAAATGGCGAGCGGTCGTTTCTCGAGTACTCATGGAAACTGACATCGACCCAGCACTGCGCCTTGGCCATGTCATAGTCGGACACGCGATGGCCGCGGGCATTGAGATCCTTCAGGCGTTCCTCGTAGACCTGGTAGACCGTATTGTCGTGGTACAGGGCCTCGTCGGTGATGCGCCTTTGCGGCGCGGTGAGTTCTGGCACCTGTGCCCATGCGCTGCTGGCGAGAACCAGCGCAAGGGTCGCGCAACAAGACTGAAGGACATGGCGCATAGGGCCTCGCACGGTCAGATACGATGAAAAGGACAAGGAGGGCATCATGGTTTGGGTTGCGGCGCTGCAAGCGGTGGCAAGGTCTGGTTGACCGACGGATCGTCACCCGAGATCAGGTCCTCGTCGAACTTGTAGCGCAGCCTGACGAAGAAGCCACGGTTGGTGTAGTCGGTGCCGGTCAGGTCGCGGTTGGAGAAGCCCTCGAAGTTGTAGCCGAGCGAGAACCACAGGTTCTCCTTCACCAGGTAGCCGACTTCAAGGCCCAGCGAGTACTGGCGTGCCGCGCCTTCCGGACTGACCATGACATCGGCGTTAGCGCCAATATCCCAGCGCTTGCTGATGTCATAGACGACGCGCGAGCCAAGCAGATACGCCGTGTAGCTGGAGCGCTGGCCCGAGAAATCGTCGTAGACCCACTCGGTTGCCGCGCGAGCCGAGAACCACCACGGCCGGTTCGGATGGAACGTTGCCTGCGCCGAGACGATGTTGGCCCATTCGCGCGCCGGATCCGGTGCCGTCAGGTTTTCGTCCATGCGCAGTTCGTAGCGCATCAGCGCGGCCCAGCGATTGTCGTCAACCGGGCGATAGGCCGCACCCAACTGCACGCGTTCCTCGTACTGGTCGGCAACGGTGTCGGTGCGGGCGTCAAGATAATTCAGGAAGTTGCGCGTGATCAGCGTCCAGTCGCGATCGATCTTGGTGCTGTAGGCGAGGGTCGAGAGCACCGTGTTGTAGTCCGGATCCTGGCGCAGCTCGAGGCGCGCAGCCGCCTTCCAGGTCGGATCGTAAGTCAATTCGATCGCCCCGGTTAGCGCCGTTGCCGCGCCGACGGCGGAAACCGGCGCAAGCAGCGAGCCGATGCTCGCAGCGCCGGTCGGGATCGGCGCGCCATTGACCGAGGAGACGAGAACCGGCGAGCCGGCGACGGTGCCCGCCGTGGGCGTGCTGGCGCTAACGCCGGTCGCCCCTGTCGTGCCCGCCGGCGAGCCGGTCGCGGTGGGCAGGGCAGTGGACACGCCCGAGGCCGAATTCGAGAACGTGTTCTGGCGCTCGAAGCTGGTCGTGATGCGCACGCCATCGGCAATCGTCCAGAGGTTGCGAACGCCAAACGCCGCCTGCGCGTCGCGCTCGTCATCGGCATCGCGCAGGCGATACTCCGAATAGATCTGGCCGTCCTTCATGTAACTGTTGTCAATGCCGATGGCGGTGAGCGAATCGCGCGAGCCATCGCTCAAGCCATAGGGGCCCGAGCTCGACGTCGACCACTCATGCTGCAGGTACAGGCGCGTGCGCTCGGCGATCTTGTAGTCGGCGCCAAGGGCGTAGCGCTGCTTCGAGGCGTCCTCGATGTCGCGCTCGTATTCGCCATAGACGCTCGACTTGTCGCCGAGCTTGGCGGTCAGTTTCAGCCTGACGCTGGTGCTGTTGGTCAGATTCGGATTGCTCGCCAGCTGCGGCGAATTGTTCAGGACCGGCGTGTAGGTCTCGCCCACCGCGGTATTGGTAATGCCCGCGGCATAGGCATTGACACCCGCCGGCTGGCCGTCAAGCGATCCGACCTTGTCCTCGCTGCGCCTTACCCCGACTTCAAGCGTGAACATGTCCGAGAGGCGATAGTCGCCAAAGACCTGCCCTGCCGTGCGCTCGGCGCCGCTGTTGCGATCTTCGGACTTGATCAATTCGGCCGAAATCTTCAGATCCGGATCGACCTGGTAGGACTCGCGCGTGGCGATCTCCTCGCGGCCGCCGGTCAGCGTCGCGGTCGGATTGTAATAGCCGATGTCGGTGCGCCCTGCCGTCAAGAGCCCCTGGAAGTCGCCGTACTGCTCGTGCACTTCGACGCGCTCGGCGTTGCCGCTGCCCTTGGCGATCTCGCCTTCGACAAGCGAGGCATCGTCGCTGCGGTCAAGCGACGAATGCGCGACTTCGACGGTGGCTGAGGTGTGGTCATCAATCTTGAAGGTGGTATTGACGCTGCCCAGGCGATACTCGGCAATCGGGTTGGCATCCTTGACGGCGCTGCCGCCCACGCTCCAGTGGTCGTTGAGCTTGATCTGGCCATCAACGCCCGTGACCCAGTATTTCTCGCCGCCGGTGTCGACTTCGTAGGTGATGCGAATCGAGATCGGATTGAAGTTGGCATCCACGCTTGGCACCGGCTGCATGAACAGCACCTGGCCTGCGAACGGGTCGAAGGTGTAATCGACGTAGCGGGTCATCACCTGGTCGCTTAGGATCACCGACGGCTGGTTGCGATCGCGCGTCAGGATTTCAACCTTTTCCGAATCGCGAATGCCATTCAGGTTGGTGACAAAGTACGGACCTGACGTGCCGCGCGCGCGCTGCTCTTCCACGACCTGGACCGAGGACGTGCGCGAGGCGTAGGCATCGGCGATGACGGTGCTGGTCTCGTAGTGGCCATCGAGGCCTGTGAGCGTGCGCGAGTAATTGCCAAGCGCTGCCGGATCGTGGGTCGTGCTGCCGGTATTGAAGTCGCCAAACATCACGAACGAGTGATCGTGATCGATGCGCACGTAGAGTTTTTGCGTCGACTGGGCATCAAAGCCCTTGATCGAGGCATCGCCATAGACCGGATAGAACTCCTCGGGCCGGATGTCGCGAAAAAGCGGCGACTGGCCGGCCTTGTCCGAATCGTAGGCCATGGTCAAAAGGTAGTCACCGCGGATCACGCCCTTCAGGAAGAACTCGGTGCGCGCGCCGAACTCGTCTTTGCCAGCGTCGGTCTCGTGGTAGTTGTTGAGTTCGTTTTCGAACAGGCTGTTGCTCGTGCCCGAGGTCGGACCGTTGCTAAACGAGGCCACGCCTTCGATCAAGCCGGTGGCAAGCATAGGGCGCAGTTCAGGCACGAAGCTGATGCGGCCGGTCACCTCCTGGCCGCCAACCGTAATGCGCAGCGCGGCGTTGGCCGGCACGCTTGGCGCAATCAGCTGGAACTGGGTGACGCCGTTGTTCACCTTGACCTGGATGCCGGGCGTGACGCGATCCATGTCGCCGCGCGCGGGGCCGAGTTCATCGGTGGCGCGATCGAGCAGGTGCACGCGTCCGGCACTCGTCTCGATGGTGATGGTCACCGGCTTTTGCAGCGGCTGATCGCTGCCATCGAAAAGACGCACCATGACATTCACCGGTGTCTGGCCATCGGCCGGCACGGCGTTGCGATCGACTTCGATGCGGATGCGCCCGACTTCGGCATTGGCCCCACCTAGCGCGCGCGGACGATTGTCGGGCAGGTTCTGTAAGCGCGGATCGATCGGCACCGGCGCGACGTTTTCGAACTGGCCGGTGCTTGCCGCACCGGGCGCGGGTGCGCCCGCAGTTTGCTGCGCGAAGCTCGCAGCCGCGAGCGAAAGCGCCGTCACGGCAAGCCCCGCGCGCAGGACGAAAAGCGCTCGGCGGCTCATTTCGCCTCTCCTGCTGCGCCTGGCTGCGCGCCTGGCGCAGCGAGCGGGTGCGAATCAAAAATCAGCGCGGGCGCGGGCTTGGTCGGCTTGGCGGCGTTGACTTCACCCTTGCTCCTGCGCGCCTTGACGTCTTCCATGACTTCGGGCGAGCACGAGCCCTCGATGAAGTCGGCCTGGTGCAATTCGCCACTCTTCAGGTCGATGAACAGGCTGTTGGGATCAAGCGCGTTGCGGTTGCTCGATTCGACCAGGTGCGAGCCCGGCGGCAGCGTCGTCTTGTCGACTTTGAGCGTATGCGTTGTCGGGCGCATGCCGCAGTAGCTGTACTTGCCCTCGGCATCGGTGATGACAAAGGTGCCGTCGGAGAAGTACAGGCGCACGCCCGGAATGCCCAGTTCGTGCTCGTCTTGGATCAGGTTGCCGTTGCAATCGACGAAGACCTTGCCGACGACGCAGGCATCGGTGGTGAAGACACCGCCTGAGACATCGACCTTGAAGGTCGCGACGTTCGACGATGCGCCATTGGGCGATGTCGCCTGGGCGCGGTTGACGCCGTCGCCGCCTTGCGCGCCCACGCCGACGCGCACGCGGTAGGTGACCTGCACGGTTTGCGCCGAGCTCACCGTGCCGACCGCAAAGCTGAGCTGGCCGCCCTGGGTGACTTTCGGATCCGGCGCCTTGACGCCGTTGATCGTGATCGTGCCTGGCACGAGCACGAAGCCGCGCGGCAGCCGGTCATCGAGAACGACGCCGTTAAGCGTCCCGGCGGCGCTCGTGATCGTCACCGTATAGAGCACCGTCTCGCCGATATCGGCGGTCGCGGTGTTGCCGGTCTTTTGCACCGTCAGCGCACCGGCGGCGATGTGGTCAAGCGGAATCTGGTTGTCGATGATGCTGCCCGAATTCGCCGCGAAGGTGAACGACAGGTAGTAGATCGTCTTCGCACCGGTCACGCCCACCGGGGGCGGGCCGACCTGGGGCTGGATCGGCGTTGCCACATTGGCAGGCCCGGGCACGGCAAAAGTGCCGCCCGGCGGCGAGACGCCACCGGCCTTGGCTGGCGGTGGCAGATAGCCCGCAGGTGGCGTCACCTGGATGCTGTAGGTGCCCACGGGCGCGCCGCCAGGCTGGCCCGGATTGATCAGCAGGAACTGGTACGCCCCCGCCGTCGGGCCGCTGGCCTCGGTGACCTGCGAGACGTTGCCCGCGCCGCCGACCAGTTGCGTCGCGGGATTGAAGCCGGCAGGCCCGATGAGCGTCACGGTGGCGCCACCGATCGGCGTGCGTGCGACCGAGTCGTAGACGACGCCGCTCGGATCGACCGGCAGGCTCTGCTGGGCGATGTTGATGCCCGGCTGCAGCGTGATGCTCTGGATGATGCCGTTGCCAATCACCGCGTCGGACTGCGGATTGGGCGTGCCCTCGTCGCCGTTGACCGGCGTGCCGTAGACGGCCTTGCTGCCCGGATCGCGGAAGGTGATGGTATAGCCCGCCCCGGGCGGCACGCCGACAAAGCTGTACTGGCCACTGGCGTTGGTGGTGGTCGTGGCGATGACGGCGCCGTTGCGCGAGAGCTGGACGATCCAGTTGGGCAGAACCGGATCGCCGCTATCGAGGCGATGGTCGTGGTTGATGTCGAGCCACACCGTGCCTGACACGCCGGAGGAGACGATCGCGGTTTCGACCTCGCCGCTGACGTTATCGGTCGGATCCGGATCGGTGACGCCGGTGGGCGGCGTGACACTCGCGCGGTTGATCACCGTGGTTGGCACAAGCCCGGAAGGAATCGGTGCGGTGACGGTCAAAGTCAGGGTCACCGTGCCTAGCGCCGGCAGGTGCGCAACGACGCTTGACACCGTGCTGCCTGACACCGTCACCGGCCCGCACACGGCGCCGTTGGTGGCGCCGCCGCACACCGCCTGGATGTTGGTCAGCCCGGCGGGCACGAGATCCGAGACCTGGGCGCCATCGGCTGCATTCGGCCCGGCGTTGGAGACGACGATGGTGTAATTGAAGTTGCTGCCCGCACCGGCCGTGGCCGGGCCTGCCTTGGAGATGCCAAGGTTGGCCGTCCCGGTTTGCGCCGCGATGGTGGTCACGACCGGGCCGGCCGTATTGTTGGCGAGGTTGGGATCAGGCGCTGCTGGCGAGGCATTAACGCTTGCACTGTTCTGGAACGAGCCGGCAGCAGGCGCAGTGGCGGTGATGGTGAAGGTCAACGATGCGCCTGAGGGAAGCTGCGCGATGGTCGAGGCGATGCTGTTGCCGGTCACCGTGACCGCGCCGCAGACGGCGCCGCCCAGTGCGTTGCCGCACACCGCGCTGGCGTTGTGCAAGACCGCAGGCAGGACATCGGTGAACGGCGCGCCGTCGCCTGCGGCAGGGCCGCCGTTGGTGATGGTCACGACATAGGTCACAACGCCGTTGGGTGCAACGCTTGAAGGACCGGTGATATTCGCGGCCAGGTCGGCCTGGGTCGGTACCGACGTGACAATCGTGGTCAGGACCGGCCCGGCGGTGTTGTTGCTCGTGTTCGGATCGGTGACACCGGTGGGCGGCGCGACGCTGGCACTGTTTGACAGCGTGCCGCTTGCAGGCACCCTGGCCGACACGGTGTAGGTGACCGAAGAGGCTGCCGGCAGGCTTGCGATAACGGCGTTTAACGTATTGGCGGTGATCGTGGTCGTGCCGCACACCGCGCCGCCGCTGGCGTTGGAGCACACCGCCGTGGCATTGGTCAGCGTTGCTGGCAGGTGGTCGGTGACGGCCGCGCCATCGCCCGCATTCGGTCCGGCATTGGAGACGACGAGGGTGTAATTGATGATGCCGTTGGCAAGCACCTGGGCCGGGCCGTTCTTCTGGATCGACAGGTCGGCATCGAGCACCGGCACGGTCGTCACCACTGGGCCGGCAACGTTGTTGGCCGGGTTCGGATCATTCACGCCGGCAGGTGGCGTGATGGTGGCCGACGCGGAGAAGGTGCCCGAGGTCGGCGCGGTGCCGGTGATGGTGAAGGTCAGCGCACCGCCCACAGGCAAGGTCGGAATCGTCGGTGCGATGTTGTTTCCGGCCGCAACCACAGGGCATACCGCGCCCCCGCTTGCAACGCAGGTGGTCGTGACGCCGGTCACCACAGCAGGAACGGGCGCTGCGAAGGTCGCACCATTGGCGGCTTGCGGACCATTGTTGGTGACCGTCGCGGTATACACCACGGGAGCGCTTGGCTGCACGGTGGAAGGCCCGGTCAGGGTCACCGCCAGATCGGCGTTGCTTGGCGCCAGTGCCGTGACATTGGTCGTGACACTCGCGGTATTGTTGCCCGGGTTCGGATCCGTCAGGCCCGCAGGCACGGCGATGTTGGCGGTGTTGACGAACTGCTGCACGGCATTGGGCGCGGTCGCGGTGATGGTGTAGACCAGCTCGCCGCCGTCGGGGAAGGTGGCGATGGTCTGGTTGATCTGGTTGCCTGTGCCTGCCGGAGCCGGGCACACCGCACCGCCACCGACAGCGCGGCAGGTCCAGCTGACATTGGTCAGCGGGCTTGCCGCGCTGTAGGTGAACACCGCGTTGTTCGCGCTCGCCGGACCGCCGTTGTCGACGTCGACGACATAGCTCACCGGTCCCGCGCCGACCACGGACGTCGTGCCCGATTGCGTCACCGACAGATCGGCCACCTGCGGGATGGCGCCAACGGTGGTGGTGGCACTGCTGGTGTTGTTGGCAAGGTTGGGGTCGACGATCGGCACGGGCGCCGCCACGGTGGCCGTATTGGTCACCGATCCGGCGGCGGGACCGGTGGTCGTGATCGTGACGATGGCGCTTGCGCCCGAGGGCAAGGTGCTAAGCGTTCCCGACACCGTGTGCCCGGTGATCGTCACCGCGCCGCACGCTGCGCCGCCGGCGAGCGGCGCGCAGCTTGCCGTGGGCACACCGAGAGCCGCGGGAAGCGTATCGGTGTAGCTGGCGTTGTTGGCCGGTGCCGGGCCGTTGTTGGTAATGGTCAGCGTGTAAATCAGCGCGCCATCGGGAGCGATCGTGGGCGGTGCCGCCATCTGGATGGCCAGATCGGCATTGGCCGGCGTGCCCGTGACCGGCGCCAGGGCGGTGTTGTTGGTGATGTTCGGGTCGGCGACCGAAGATCCGATGGTGGCGTAGACCGAGGAAGTGCCCGACAGCGGCTGGACGTAGCTCACGCCAATCGCAGGAATGGTCTGTGGCACACCGAGGCTCGCAGCAAGACCGGTGAGGGTGACAACCCCCGAGGCGTTGTTGTAGGTCGCCGTGGCGCCGTTGGGCAGATTGCTGAAGGTGACCGTGCCAAGCCCGGCGGTCAGGGTCAGGCCGTAGGTCATGTTGCTTGCGATCGACGGCCCGACGTTGGCGAAGGTGATGGTGCCAGAGACCGGCTGCAGCGCTGCGACATTGGTCGGGAAGGCCAGCGTCACCGACGTATCGGCCTCGGGGTTGCCGCCGATATTGTCTTGCTGCGTGTTGTTGCCCGGCACCGGATCGGTGGTGGCGCTAGTGATCGTCGACTGCACGCTCGAGGCGGCACTGCCCGGCTGGGTGTAGCTGAGGTTAAACGCCGGCACGCTCTGGCCGGACGTGAGCGTGGCCGGCAGGCCGGCGAACGTCACCGCGCCCGTGGCCGGGTTATAGGTCGAGGTGGCGCCGTTGGGCAAATTGGTGATCTGCACGTTGGACAGCCCGGTACTGAGCGTCAGGCCGTAGACCACCATGGTTGCCGAGCTCGGGCCGGCATTGGCAAAGGCCACGGTGCCTGCGACCGTCGTGCCGGCATTGGCATCGGCCGGGAACAGGGCGAGCGTGCTTGACAGGTCGGCCACCGAGGTACCCGTGACCGTCGCGCGCGCGGTGTTGTTGCCAGGCACGGGGTCGGCCGTGCTGGCACTGATGCCGGCGTTGATGACTGAATTGGAGCCCGACGCAGGCTCCATATAGGCGATGGTGATGAGGCCAAGCGCAGCGTTGGCGGCGAGCGTGCCTGGCATGTTGCTGTAGGTGACATTGCCGCTGACGTTGTCGTAGACGGCAGTGGCCCCGGGCGGCAGGCCGCTGATCGTGACGGTGCCAAGACCTGGCGAGAGCGAAGTGGTGTAGACGACGCCGGTTGCGCCTTGCGGGCCATTGTTCTGGAATTTGACCGTGCCCGAGACCGGGGCGCTGGCCATGGCATTGGCCGGGAAGGCCAGCGTCACGGCCAGATCGGCTTGCGGAATGGTCTGCGTGACGGTGCACGCCGCGCAGCTGCCCGTGCTCGAGGTGACGATGTTGACGACGCTGGTCGTCGTCGACGGATTGGCCACCGACACGGTGAAGGTCTTGTTGACGGTCTGGCCGGCATTGACGGTGACCGCCTGGCTGCAGGTGCTGCCTGCGGCGACGCAGCTCGCACCCCAGCCTTCGCCGCTGCCGGAGTAGGTCGTGCCGGCAGGCACGGTCTCGCCCAGGGTCGTCGTGCCCGCCGAGCCGCCCGTATTTTGCACTGCGATCTGATACACCAGCAGGTCGCCGGCTTTCACCGTGCCGGTGGGCGCAGCGCCGTTATCCGAGAGCAGCGTCTTCACGGTGGCAAGCGCAGCCGGCGCAAGGTTGGTGCTGACGCTGCAGTTGCTGCAGGCCCCGGTCGATGACGTTGCCGTGTTGACGATGGCAGCGCCGCTATCGGTCGTGGCGACGGTGACGGTGAAGGTCTTGTTGAGCACGCTGCCGGCGTTAAGCGTAACGGTCTGCGTGCAGTTCGTGCCCGCCGCCGCACAGCCCGCGCTCCAGCCTTCGCCCGTGCCGGTATAGGTGGTGTTGGCAGGCACCGTCTCGCCTAACGTCGTTGCACCTTGCGAGCCGCCGGTGTTTTGCGTGGCGAGCTGGTACACCAGCACGTCACCGGCCTTGACCGAGGCGCCGGGGGCTGCGCCATTGACGGTCAAAAGCGTCTTGGTCGTGGCGAGCGCTGCGGCTGTGATCGGCGTTGTCACCGAACACGTCGCACAGGCACCGCCTGAACTCGTCGCGGAGTTGACGATCGAGGCACCACTGACGGCCGCATTGACCGTCACCGTGAAGGTCTTGTTGATGCTCGCACCGGCGTTAAGGCTTACGGCCTGCGTACAC
>Ga0116229_10002604_pt1 | contig 29286 bp, 29 predicted proteins | sample S1TSphgellanicum_3_FD_87313 | JGI IMG/M metagenome (GOLD analysis project Ga0116229, IMG submission 87313) | Host-associated microbial communities from peat moss isolated from Minnesota, USA - S1T2_Fc - Sphagnum magellanicum MG | ecosystem: Host-associated > Plants > Peat moss > Unclassified...
CATCCAAATGATCCATGTGATAAACATGTTGTCATTTTGTCATGCATCCCACTGTCCACCACTGACATTACTTAAGCTTGCAGTAGACTTAGTTAAAAGTTGGAGCTGGGTGAGGGAGTGCCAAGCATTTATATGGGACTGGAACTCTAGTCGGTTGTAACTGAGAACTCATGGACAAAAACTTGTTATACACATGACAACTACATGGCTAAAGTCATGTTGCAATTCCTTCTAGGAAATAATAGGCAAGTTGATCTCCTTTATCACACCAACAGACATGAGGTCACAACATTGCTTGCAAGCGTACTTCTGGAACAACATGATATAGTTCCAGCTGAGCAGATCCAAACCATGCCAGGACTGTAATTTTTCAGCACTTGTAACTCTGAAAGGGTCCTAAGTCTTTCCACAGGCTAGACTCGGCAGCCAAATGATCATCAAACTCAACACAAAAAAATTGATGTCTAATTTATTTTAGAAACAATGGGCAACTCACATACTGAGAGTTGAATGCAATAGTTCACTTTCTACCTTCAAAAGCTACAATAGTGGAGCTACAATAGTTACTTGAATGCGGAAATCCATGTAAAGATTGGCCATACACCATAGAAGTGCTTGTTGGTGTCTCACAAAAGAAACAGAAAGTCTAGTTGAAGCATGAAATTGATTTGCTTAGCTTCTGTTCTTTCCTCAGATCAGATCTCCAGTTTCTGGCGCAAAAATTTGAGAAAGATCCAATTAATCATGATGTTGCTGCCTTGGATCAGCACAGGCCAAATGTGCTACAAAAAAAAAGTTCATGACAAATCGGGCTCTCAAGGATAGACAGAATTAATCTTGTGGGCTTTCTATAACATCCTTGAACTATTGCGAGGAAGGTAAGTGACAGAGCTGAAAGGTGAGAGGAAATGAAGATGATACCCATGGGGCTTCTTACACTCATGAGTGCAATTTTCTGCAGGCGTGGTCAGCCATGAAAAGATTGCTAATCTTGTTGAACTCTAATCCTTCAAGCATGCAATTGAACATTGTCTCTTAGTACTGAAGATAAACATCAGAAATAATTATGATTGTTTCCTGAATCCTTTTGAATGAAACAACTCATAGCAGAATTCCAATCAAGTGGCTGAAGATTGTCCTCAAGCTAATCAGGCAGCTTCAATCAACTGATATGTTCTAGGGTTTAGAGTCCATCATCCTGAGAACACCTGACGGCCACCAGGCATTTCACACATCCGAACAAGCTAGATTAGGGTTGTGAGTTTCTGTTAGTGTGTGTGTAAAGTATGAGATTTGGAGGATTGTGTTTAGATTTGAAATTCTTCGACTTAGTTTCCACCTTCAAAGATATTTAACCCTGTCTGTGGGTTATAGTATTAATGTACTAACATACAGAGGTTGTTGAATAGGCTTGTGTGTAGGTCACTGTGCAGAAAAAATGTTATGGCCAATGAAATTGCTGGATTTGGTGGTCTGAATTTATTTACTTTGATTAGCTTAAGTGACTTAATAGTAATATGGTTTGGTATATTTGTGAAATTTTAGAGGACCAATGGAAATGCTAGGAAGAGCCCACTATTTTCAATGTTTAGCAGAATAGGGTTTTGTGTAGGCCTGAAAATTGTTTTACCAAGCCAATGGGATTGCTGGATTTTATGGTCTGAATTTATTTTCTAAGTTATCATAGTGGAACCCTTATGGGAAGCAAACAGACAAATGCTCAATTTATATTAGATCCATAAACTATTGTTGCATATTATATTTCTTATTTAACAAAAGTGATTACACAACAAATGAAATGAATGTTGAAAATTTGTAAAACTAAACAAATTGAAGCATCTGAATTATAAAAAAGTTGTGAAATACATATTTGAATGCTTCACAAATGTTTATATGTAGCAAGCAATACACACAACATTATTAATTCCCTTTTGTCATCCAACAAAGCCACCCCAATTCATAAACACTTGTGAAAAGCATAATAAAACATTTTTGTTATTACTACAATTTGTTTTGTAATTTACCTTCAAATTCAAAAGAAATTCATTGCAATAATATATAAATACAAAAAACAACATGAAACATTAGAAGAATTGTGGCTAGCAGAATTCATGGTTGATTGTGTACAAATATTGAACAACGTAACATATGAAAAATACACCCAATGGGCAATGTATAAAAACAAGAAAAATAATAGATTAATTTATGAAATTTGTCAACAAGTAGATGAATGAATTTCATACAATGATTTTTCTTTTCAAATGAAACAATTTAATAATGAACAATGAAACATTGTTGATGAGATATTATATTAAAGAACTAAAAATCCAATAGAACCTTTGTATATTTTTTAAAAAAGAGGTGTAGATACATGAAATGTTTTTACAACTATGTGTATAATTCAAAATATTTTTTGATATTATACCACAAATGTAAAGAGTATTGCACATAACAAATATGTCTTTGAAAACACATCTAGTGAAACATTCACATTTGTTGCACAAGACATACACTCTATTACATGTTCTCCACTTCAAATTATCAACCTACCCAAGTCAAACAACTGGTCTTCATATAGAAATATTACATAAATGAAACACATTAGTAGAATTATAAATAGGTGATTATGTAACATCATATGGACTTGTTAATGATGTAGATGAAACATTTCAAGATTATATAAAAACATCATTGAAATCATTAATATGGATTAAAAAATTTAAGATATGTGTTGAATACAATACAAAAATAGAAAATTCACACATTTATGAAATGTTCCTTATCTTTACAAAAATTGGACACCAATTGAAAAAAAATAGTTCAAATACAAATTGATGATAATTTGTGAGTACACATGATTACAAGAATCTAATTCCATGTACAATTAGTTATTACATGCACAATACATTAAACATAAGGTTTAACTCTTCTTCATTTAGCAAATTTGATTTAATATACATTACAAAACATGGTTTAACACACACCAATGTTAAGAGTTCATTGAAAAGAACATTTATATTATTATCTCCACCAGCAAGGAAAAAATTTCAAGTAGATTTTATTTTCAAAAAAGAAATGGATCATTTTCAAATAAGTGTACAACACAAAATAATAATTATCCATTTAACAATGTATAGTGTACAATTTATAGTCATTCAATCATTGAATGATAAATTCAAAGAATAAGTATTCTGGATCAACACATGCTTATCAAACAAATCATAAACTTATATATTTTATATTTAAATTATCAAATCATGTTCTTCATTTTGTACTACCTTGGATTTTCTAGAAAAAAATTATCACACATTTATTTAAACATGTAGGGTCCACCAATGAAACAAAACACCTTGTTCTTCTACTTCTACAGATCTCTTGATGTATCTTGGCCTCTAGCCATCTTGTTTTGTGTTTCTTATTAACTTTCATGGGGTTTTCTTAGTAATGTAAGGGCTGAAAACTTGTCAATAAAAGGAAGATCCAAGTGTAAGCTGAAATGAGGTGGACTTAAAAAGCTATTGTGTGAACACATAGAGTTTTTAGGATTTTAGATTTTTGTCATTATCAACTTTTTGCACAATGACAATAGAAAGTTTTCATTCATTGTATGTTTGTTCAAACTAACCATCGGCATAAGGACTTGAAACTGGCATGTGAGGGAGAAGATTTTTTTGTTGTTTATGTGTAATGCAGGACTTATCCCATCCGAACTAAGAATGGTGGATGGAGTAGCATTGATGAAGCTTCAGAAAGTGGAAATGGGAGATTGGCTTTGGATGACAAAACATCTCACAGTAACCCCCTTCTTTGAGACTATAAGTATATGTCTCTCAAATATATCTGTTGCACACTATCAAGAAATGAAAACTTCATTGAATGTTTTACTTTTAGGAGGTTGATGTATGCTTACAGTCTAGGCTTTCATTGATGGCTATAGCTTTACCTACCTTTCGAGGCATTCGCACGAGGGATTGCTGGGCATACATGATAAAGATGCAATCTAAAGTTCTTCAAAATTACTGGAGTTGACTGTGTGCTGGCTCCATGTTATGCAGACAGAAAGCTGAGTTGGTTCTGATAACATGTGCACATCTTAGATGCATCCATCTCTACATCTTTGGCATCAAGAGGTGCACAAAATGCACACCAAATGAAATGACATAGCATTTTATTTTGCTTGATCAAAACCTTGGAGGTGTAAGGCTATGCAAAAAAAATTCTTTCACTAATCAAGCCAGGCAGTTTGTGAAGTTTCCCTGTGACCATGGACTATCAAAATCATAGCCAATTGATTATTGATCCATAGGATCTTTCTTATTGATGTTTTCATTTTGTCAATATTATGAATTCGTGATAGAAGGCATAACTTCTCAGATCTCATGAAGCTTATAAACTGCAGATAGTTGGAACTTTGTGCACACACCATGCTCAAAAGTGTTGTGCACTCAGTTCTAGCTGTTTCCCCATGTTGGGCAGAAAATTGGAGGTAACACACACTGAGCTAGGCCATGGCACAAGCAATGGACAATTCAGGAGGTCCCAGAGAGCCATGGCATGACTTGTGTGCTGCAAAATAGAGGTACCCACAGCCTTTGATGTCCTTAGTCATTTTGAGCAGTGCTGGAGAAAGGCTGCTTGGTGGCACAAGAAGAACTAATTCAATGAATAGGATTCCATGGATTTTGAGTCCATCAGCTAAATTTGCCTCTCCTGAATTGTAAGCTATATGTGACCAATGACAAAGAACCAAGCACTTGGCATGCTCAGGTACTCCTCCAGGCTCCACCACCTTGTGTCTTTGTGTTGTATTCTGAAACCTCATGTTGAACATAACTGAGTTCTCAACAACATGAGCATTGTTCAATGTGTCTTAAGCTTCTGATCTATCAGCCTGTTCAGCCTGTCCTTTTGAGCAAAGTGTTGGAAATGGTTTTACGATCATTGATTGTTGTATTCCAATTTGACATTGATGTGAAACAAGTGTTTTGATCCATTGATTCAGGATCTGTGAAGGGTTTCCCCATCAACAATACAGGGGTTGAACGGCAGGTATTTTAACCCTAATGAATGCTTTGGATATAGACAGTTTGAGCTTCCATGTACAACTTCACAAACAGGGGACATCAGAAAGATTTGAACAAGTTCGATCTGACAATTAAATCCACTAGACATTCTTATCAAAGAAAGATTTCAAAACCACAATTACTAAGTCTAAAGTTATCTCAAGGTTTCATGAGGAGATAGAACACTATCAAAATTTCAGCAATTGAAACTTAATTATTTTGAAGACTTGTTGTTTGTAATTTTTGATTCAATGGTGGACTTGACACAGCATCTTGTCCAGGAGAAGGAAATATCTGTAGACATCAGTATCCCAATGGCTTATGCAAAAGCCATTCATTCTCATGTATATTGAGAATCAATACTTCATTGGTTCCCTAACAATTGACCTGACTACAAGAATGTTGGTATATTCACTTCAAGGCCTCTTGTCCTTATGTTCCCTAAACTATCCAAGTTTCTGTCCTTGCTTCTGAAATCTGCATCATTGATTGTATATTGTATCCTCGTCTGGCAATACACAGTATGCACATGGGCTCATTCTTGTGATGAATTCTGCTGAGAAGTGGATCATTCAACTTCTTCAACTAAGTCAGATATTCACCATGTAAACCCAGGTCAATTTAATGTGGCCTGGAATTCCAAAGAGTGAACCATGACCCTAAGGCATTCCCCACACTGCTGGCCTACCAAAAATCCTCATTTTCCGGGTACCTTTCGTCAAGAGTCAATTACACCTTTTGTCTATTTGCAATTCTTCTAGCTGTAGTCAAAGTGACATTGTATCTTCAAGTCTGAAGTGGGATGAATCCTTGAATGCAGACAATGAAGATGATGGGGTGGTGTGATAGTGCCTGCATTGTGAGATGTTAGTCTGCTTCAAAAACACCACCCTTGGGACTACTTGAACTTTTACCATGAACCAGAAAACCCTATGAAAGGGGAGCCCACAGATCCACCTGATGTGAACTTAAAGATTGTGAGTTGACCTTTCAACCTCTTCTTTGACTGAGATGCAGTGTTAGGTTTTGATGATCCAACATATGATTTTTGGAGAAAATTAAATGCAACATCAAACTAGCACTTTTATCATGGCATTCTCTCAGCCATTCTTTAGTCACCTTACCTTGCAAAGACATGGTCAGCTCTTGGTCTCTGGCTTATCCTGCAAACATCTTTCCCTTTCCCAAGCGTTACTATAAATTTATTCCAGCTTACAAACAAAGGTCTGTAGAAGAGAAAATTTATACATGGTCTTTCAATACAATGGCATAAATGTCTGTGACCTCAGGAAAGTGTGGCACCAAGTGCAGAGAGTCCAGTGAGGAATCAATTTGGTAAAGAGGAGAGGATACCTTGATGCATGTCAAAAACCTATTAATAGAGAATGCTATGTGTTGGTGTCAAATGTGCATGTTCTCTTCACTTGCAGGGTTTAGTGCAGAAGCATAGGAGGTTCATGATATATGTGCGTTCCAAGGGCATGATGGTGGACATCATTTCTGGGTCTACCAGCATTGATACTGAGGTTGCTACAGGGAATTACCAACCACACTACACATGGGCCCATAAGCTTGTTCGTCCCTTGGTCAAGTGAGCCGCTTCCTTAAGATATTTAGCTGTTTAAATGCTTCTTGAGACTCGTAATGGACGGTGATGAGAAGGTTGATGAAATGTAATATTGTGGATCTTCCAGATTTTCTTGGTTCTTAGTGTCTCAGTTGGATAGTAGCAGGCTATATTGGTTATATTACAGGTTTGTGACCCAGAAATGCTTGAATGTGTGCTGAGGGTGAATGAGATGGCCCAAGAAAACTGGGAGCAATATGTGGCTCATGAAGTCACCAATATGAAGGGACATCTTGTGCCATATCCCATTAAGGGAACTGAAATGGCTCTATTGAATCACATCCTGCCTACAAAATATTTCCTGATGTGGGTGACAGCATCTTAGGTAGTATTCAAAATAACTTGCCTGATGGTTTGAAACCTAGGCTTCAATATTCCTGAAGCTAGGGGTTGATAAACCAATCTAGATCCAGGGCATGCAAAGCTGCAACACAAGTTTGTGGGGGAGGCATTAGTAGAAGCAAATAGGATACATGGAGCCAAGTCACAAGGATGGATAAGTGAAGTATCTGTATTGTTCTAACGTGGTTGCAGCATTATTTCTAGGCAGGCTTGCAGCATGTAGTTCGTATAGGAAGAACTCATCTAGATCATAGGGAGTGAATCAAAGACTTCGAACATTGTATAAAGATCACCTTGAGCTCAGTCTTCTATGGGCTTACAAGTTGCTGCTCTGTTGTAGAATATGTGAATTTGCAGAGCATTTTCTTGAAGAGACCAATAGGGTTATGTATTTGCAGGTCAATAATTGGGGATTGTGCAAATAGTAGAGACCTTTTTTGCAGGGGAAACTATGAGCCTTGAGCCAGGATAGAATCTTAACCTGTAATATGCAGTTGATTGGTTGCCTTGTTGGAAATACAAAGTTTGGATGCATAGCAAATTTCTGATCCTCCCTATGTGCAGGTAAGTGCATCCATTGCTTTAAATTCAATATTTCTCCATGGCTTTCAGGTGGGTAGGTCAACAATTTGGCTTCCCCTTCCATCATGGTTGATGCAAGATATTGAATATCAGTTGAACTATGAGGGAGGGTTCAGTGTCCGTGTGTGGCCTAAAAGGAACCTGGAGGAGAAAAAGGGAAAAGTGCAGCAAGTTGCCAAAATTCAGCACATGATGGTTACTTTTGGTCACTCACCATCATGGTGATCGTGATTTGCTCCAGATAGGAGTTGTTTTGTTTGTTTAGCATTATGTGTGTAGGTGCCAACATTCTTGAAGGCTGCTGAAATGTGGGCGCATGGTCTATTTGTTTTAATGTTGAGCTTGAATGCTTATCAACTTTGTTTCTTGCTCTTCATGGTGGATCAAGGTACTTGGGCAACAATTGGCTTGAAGGATTTTGTGATGGCAGGAAACTTGTGAAGCTTTGGCTATAAGGAGTGGAGGAATGCTCATGAGAGGATAGATGAAGGAAGCTAAGTACTCTAGACCAGAAGAATTGTTGGTCCATTTGTTTTTTTGTTGATTTGTTTATGAGGTGCCAAGGAGATGAATGCTTTAGGTGTTTAGCTCTACTCTCCGAATTTCCAATGTGTTGGAAATTTAGGGTTTTAGTAAGTGGAATGTTTAGAATGGGTTGATGGTGAATTTGATGAAGAATTGAGGGGATTTTTAGAGTTGTATATCATTGGCATTTGTCTCAAGAGTAGTTATGCTTGAGATAACCAATTTTTGTGTGGGGATTTTGAAATGGAGAGGGAATTGAGTACCCTTACGAGCACTCCGAGTCAAGAACTTCCACTAAACCTTTGTTGGAATTGTGGAGATAAAGGGGTTGTGGGCATTGTGGCTAGAAAAATGAGGGGTGGAACAGTAATTCCTACATTGTGCAAGCTTCTGGGTTGTTGTGGTAATGGGTTTCTAATTGGGAATTGACTTGAATGAGAAATCATGCCATGATAAAGAATGTGGAGGGTCGATTAAAGCGAATCCAAAGTGTTTTGATTCACCAAAGCTTGTAATATTACACATGTAGTTTTTCAATGTCAAACAATGCAAAAGATATGCATTATCAGATGTAACCATTCTTATTTGTTGATGGGAGTTATAGTATGGGACTTTTATGGAAACCATTAAGCATGATGGAAACTGGAACCTTTCTGTTCCTATCAAAGCAAGTCAATCTTGAAGCATGTCACTTTAGTTAGACAAAAATTATGTGAACTAAAATAGATTTAGACTTACCACAACAACAATGTCTAGTTTTGGTGATGAAGAACCTACTACTGTCACTAATGTTCAAACAACCTATGATTAACAAATATCTTGGAGTTTTCATAAACCAACTAATTTGGAAGCATTGCAATCAAGGACATTATCTTTAAAGTTATTTAGTTTTGGTGTTGTGAGTGTGATAGGATTTGATTTGGATGAATGCAAATTGGAGATATTGCCATCAAAATGACCCACAAGGGATTTGTCTCTAGAATTCAAGTTTGGGTAAAAATGCAAGATGGGCCAAATGGATAGGGAACAATATCACAATTTTGGCAACAATTCCATTTCACATCATACCTTGCATAGGGGTTTTGTCTTGCCACATTTGAAAGGTGTGGGGGAATACACAAAACTGGAAACATTAAGATCTTTAAATGTTCTCCTTATCATTTCACTTTTTTTCGTATCAAGGATTGAAGAATTGTCTCAATTAAAAAACATAATTCCCAAGGTAGAGGGATTGTCATCTTGTCAAATGTGTTGGAAATTATGTCAAAATGTTGAATTTTGACCTCACTGGCAATTGGACAACTCAAATAAGCATAATGTTTCACTCTCCCCATGTGATTTTCAAGATCTTCTTCTCATAATAAAAGGTGAATATCAAAATTTCTTTGGATGGCAAGTTGTAACAAACAGGAGGACTTTATGATTGTTTTTTGGGTTTTTGTAAAAAGATGTGAAAAGGGTGTTCAAGTGTTCAAGCAAGGTAAAGTAGATGACTCATTATTATGAGTTCAAAAAAATTACAAATAGTCATTAAAAAACTTTGATGTATAAAAAATAAAAATATTATTTTATACAATGACTAACATGATGATAATTTTTCACTTTATGACTATAATCTTGTAAATTTTCATTTTGAAAATATATTTAAATAGATTTTTTTTAATGCGTCTACTTGCAAGAGATGTCTAATCTTACAAAATAGGTTGCAAGTAAATGAAATATTGATTTTTTTAAATTAAAATTAATGAAGACTTAAAAGATACTTATGTATTGTCAAATTATGCATGTTATAATCATAATATATCAAATTTTTAATGTGAAGTAAGTTTGAACATCATATTGACTAGTCATTTTCAAAAGTACTTTTAATCTATTTTTATGATAACAAAGTTGTTCAAATTTTTTATCTAATTTCAATTAAATGCAATGACATTTTCTTCGTATTTATATTTGAATATGCTTTCTTGTGTATAGATTAAAAAATTGTTTCATTTTTAAATTGGATTTGGGTGAATCATGTTTTTTGCTTGTTTAGTTTGGCAACACCCTATCATGAGCTTTAAAAATCAAACTAGAATTCTAGCTTTTGATGAGATATTTTTTCCAAAGGAACCCAAATGTGGGATCTATTATCCTGAGGATTACTAGATTTGCTTTAATTATCATCATTGGGTTTGACCTAAATGAAGTTGGAAACATGGTGGTTGGAGTGATTCATCCTGAATTATTCATGAAGGCTACACTTTGGATGAAGACTAGAATAGGATCTAATGGCAATAAGTGGATCATCATTCAAACTTGAGAATCCAAGTTCTTTTTCACAATTTAATGGCCATTTGGAGAAAATTGAATAACAAAAGTTAAATAGAAAACTTATTTTTTTGTGCTAGATTGGGGGCTATATGGATCCATGTAAATCAGAAAGGGAAATATGTTATGCATAGTTTTATAGGCCTAAGATTGATCATAAAATTAGAGTAGGAGATAGAATCCTTACGACTATACTTTCTAATAAAAGTTATCATTTACTATGTTGGACTTTCTTCAAGAGTTTGTATGGGAAATTGGGGTGAAGATTTGTAGCAAGAAGTGACATATGTTTCAATATTAGAATATAATATAATAATGAAGATAAATTATATCAATAAATAAATAAAAAGTGCTTGAAACAAATGATATAGGGTATATCTTTTCAACATAGGAAGTTTCATTTGTGTCTTTAGTAAAATGATTAGTTTTAAAGGGATGGATGAATTATTGTGGTGAAACGATTTGGAAGATGTGCTCAATTGGGTAGAAAGGTTACAAAAAGCAATAGAAATGCAAGAATATGATGAAGATAAGTTGTTCAAATTTGTTAAGTTCAACATGTACGGCCAAGGATTGGTATAATTATTGAACCCCTACACCACTTGATCAATAATCATTAAGGACCTTGATGTTAGCTAAGTATCAGGTATATGATGAAGATGGATGCCATCAAACAAAAACCACAACAACGCATTCAAACCTACTATGATAGGCTTGAACAATTATTTGTGAAAGGAAAAATACTAAATGTGGAAAAAAGGGGGATACTTATGGTTCATCTTAGGCTAGAAATTCAATTTAGTTATGCATTATGCATACATATTAAACATGAATGAATTATTGATAGTGATTATTGAGTTGGAGAAGGTACTAGGAGAAATCAATGAAACTCATTATGAACCTTTGAAGGATGAAAGAGAGGAACTTACTAGAGGGGATTTCATGTTCTTAATGAAATGTTGATCAATTGTTTTAAAAGGTTTGATTGTGAAAAGCTAATTCATCTAAGACTTCCAAGCAATTAAAATGTGTGTTAACTATGCAATTTGGTGGGCCATAGTGCATTTGCATGCTCCAAACTTTTTGATAGACCAAAATGTTGCAAATGCAAAGGGGGGCATAAGATGGAAAATTGTGGGCTTAAATGTACCTACTATTATGGTTTAGGACATACAAAAAAGTGATGTTGGAAAAAGAATGGGAAAAGACCTATTGCCACAACAAATTACCCAGAGGTTTTGGTTAATGACAAAAAAGAATCTTTAATACGGCTAAACCAATTGTGTGAAGTGAATAATTTCATTTTTTTAGGTGCAAGAATTCAAGGAAAAAGGAATCTAAGGTTTATTCATGAGGTTGGCAAAAATGAGAAAACCTATTGGAAAGGGGGCAAAAGCACAAAGGAAGTTTAGGAATGAAATAAACATTACAGTCTAAAATCTTGACTTATTTTCTAAAATGCAAGATTGTATTTATGTTTTTTGAAACAATTTTGACCATACCCAGGGAATTAGAATATCCTAAAGGACTATTAAAGCTGGCCAAAAGACATAAGGATGAAAAAACACAACAAGCAACAAACATTGCTACAATTTTGGAATGTTATTTACAATCAAAAGGGTGAGCTTCAACAAGAATCACAGGGGCAAGACATTGCAATTGACAACTAAGATCCATAATGGATGACAAAAATAGTTGTAGACATAAGTGTTTCTTTGTTAGTAATGGCAATAGGAATTGTTCGAAAGTTGGGGATTATGCATTTTATTTGGTGTTAAAAATAAAAAACTACAAAACAATATATGGTACCATCATTATCTAGTATTAGAAATAATCATTGATCTTCTTGTCAAGGTGGGGAATATTCATTGTAATATGGTTTTTTTTATTATGACATCAATAGTTATGACATATTGTCGGGTTTAAATTTTTTAAATGAAAATTGGGGTAGTGGTTGATGTTGAGAAGGGAATAATTCAAGTGCATAATGGGCCAAGTATGGAAATAAAGCTATTGCCATTGACTATTGTTAACATTTTGTAAGTTACCCTTGAACATAAATTCACACATACCATCTAACAAATTGATGAAGACATTCAAGGTTTATTTTTTACTGAACTAATGCATTGGGAGGATGTAACACTTCATGGTCCATGTGATGATCTAGACATTAATTGTGAAATGAATGAATCAGATAATGAAAAAGATGATGAGCACGAAATGATCTTGCAAAATGTAAGATGTGTCCATGGAAGATTGGATGGATTAGGGTCTAGATGGGATGATTTAGGTTTAGGTGCAAATGCAAATAATAAATTTAATTCTACATGATTAAAATGATAAATTTTTGGAGGGATAATTGACTGAAGAAAATGATTACCATAATTGGATACCGTGGGCAAAGGTTGAAAAAAATGAACAATTTGTAAGTTTTTTCCTATTTCTTTATGTCATGTTATGATTACCAAAGTGGTAGGCACATCTAATGTTTTTTAAATATTTGGGATGGAAACAAATGGATAGAAATATATTCCAAAATCCAATTTAATCTTGGACTTACAAATCTATAAAACAAAGAACTTCTGAATTTGTTAAAAGAATTTCAAATGTCTTCATGATCCTGAAATTTCATGGATTTCAAGATTTCAAGAAATCCAACCTTTTTGAGTTGATTATAATGCCATTTGGGTTGAAAAATGTAACCAACATTTTTTCTTCAAACTATGTTTTAAAAATTCAAAGATTGGATTGATCAATTTATAAAGGTGTTTGTGAATGACATCAATATTAACCATATTATTGCAATGATCACCTTGATCATTTAAAAATGTTGTTTGAAAAGTTGACAATTGTTAAGTTTTAACTTGAAACTGAATTTAGGGAAATGTTGTTTTAGAGCAAGAAAGATCACATTTTTTGGACATGTGGTTAATCAATAGGGATTTTGGTCGGATCTTGTCAAAATACATGTTTCAAGGTTTCCAATTCCTTTGATTATCACAAATGTAAAGTTCTTTTGGGACTTACAAAATATTACCAAGCATTCATACATGGGTATGCAAAACTTGTTGGAGTTGACCAAGAAAGGTTCAAGTTTTCAATGGACACCACAACACCAAATGGCATTTGATACATTGAAATAGAAGTTAAGAAGCTATTGACGGCTCAAATTTTGACCACACTAGATTTTATGAAGATATTCATATCAAATGTTGAATGGTTAATAAAAAGAATCAAAACATTTTTTTCTCATAAGAATGATAAGTAAGAACAAATGATTACATATGCTAGTAAATGATTAACTCTTATACAAAAGCACAATCATTTAATGAAGGGTGAATATTATGCATTCATACAAGGGATCATGCATTTTCGACAATTTTTACACCAAACTTTTTTACAAGCAAATCATTTGATTTAGCAAACATTAAAGCACATCAATACACTCTTTTCAAGCTATTGTTTCCTATAGACAATTTCACAAGCAACCATGACCTAGGCAATCCATCCTTTTGAAATTAGAACTCCTAATTATGTGTTGATCAAACTCCTACAACGATCAATTGATGTTTGAATTGCACTACACAAGAAAAAGCCCTTACATCAATGAATCATACCAAGTGTTATTGCCTTAAAGCATAACTTAACAAATTTTGAGCTTGGATTTTTAAATTAACAATTAGAAGAAACTTGCCACAAGTGTATACATAGTAATGAAATTGAAACATTATTAATACACAAATACACCAAGATTATGTGCATTGAATGCATGTCAAATTGTTTCGTTCAAGTCTTCAACTGGACAACATCTTTTAATTAAAAAAGAAATTAGATTTAGTTGTCCACCAATCTACCACACATTTGGTAAACTTCTCAACAAAACACTTGATTGTTTGGCCCTTCTATAGTTTGTCCAAAATGCATTTGGGATAATGGGTCGAGCAATAAATGTCTATAACTCCCTTTTTTATATTTTTTCCTATTTAGGTAAAAGTTTCTTTGGGTGGTACCACTAGGAACCATCACACCTTGATTTCTTAGACTGATCACAATTTGAAAAATCATAGGAAACACTTAAATAAATATTTTCATTAAAAAAAAATTGAATACATTTATTAGGTTCCATAGATTTTGACATTTCAATAATATTAATAATTTTGTGTATTTTGACGTTTCTAATCATTGCATTTTGAAAAAGTTTCAAGAATGTAACATTGGTTCCTTTCTTTAAACTTTTTAATTAAGAACAAAAATTTGAAACGTAATTTGGGAATTTTCTTGGGAATTTTTTTCCTAAGGTAATTTGGAAGTCATTTTATTTTTAGATTTTTATTATGAAATTGATTTAATAAGTGTAATTTAGTTATGAATTTCCAAAGTTAAGGCTATCAATTTGTGAAGTGGTCATTTTAATTAAGAATACAACTTTTTATAATTTTCAAAAAAAATTAATTCCAAAACAAACTTCAAGCCATAGATTAGTGCATGCAATTGATACACATTAAAAAAAATTATAATTGTGAAAAAAAATTAAGTAAAGGGCCCAGGAAAATGATTTGGTTGTTTCAAGTTTTTTTCATTCGTTGAGGTGGTTTTTAATGGTACCACCCAAGGATACTTTCACCCATCTATTATCACAACCTTTGTTGCTTCCTTATTATTTGCTACTAATTGAAAGGATGCAAATGTGCATACAATATCATTTGCCACTATATATTTTGATAATTGTTGGCTCACCATGACCTAATAGCCTAGTTATAAAGTTTTCCAAGAACTATTGGTTGTGTTTCAATATCTTGAAATCATGCATATAGGGTGGCACAACATCAATAAGGTCATGAAACACAATCTTTTCCATGATTATGTTTTGCACTTTAATGTTAAACCCTTTTGAAAATTATGCCAAAAAAAATGGCAATGTTTTTTGCAATATTGCAAGAAGACCTATGAAACTTTCACGCACCTTTACTTCTCCTTGAGATAGAAAGGGTATTTTGGATGCATTTTGGGAAAGCCCTTTCTTTTGATTTCTGTTGCAATTCTTCTTTATCAAGCAATTTAGTTTGTTGAAGACTATAGTTTTGCTACCATAGTTGATTGTATATTTTTTTTGTTGCCAAACTAACAAACGAGGATCAAAATCCTCTTCCTCATCATCATCGCCTTTAGATTCATCAAATTTATCATCTAATACAAACGTTTCATCTTTAAAAATCTCTACAACCTCTATAGATTCAATCAAATGACAATCGACAACCTTTTGTTCCTTTGGTTTCCCATCAAGCTAATAAGGGCTACACCATATATAACCAAAATGAAAACTAAATTTCAAATTTCAAATCACATAACATGAACATGTCTTTCAAATTAACATATACAAAATTTTATATTTGTAACTTATTTAAACTTCAATTATGCACAACAATTAGCACATTAGGCATGAATCCATGGCAAGATTTAAGAGCACAATCCACCCTTCAAATCTATGCGAGAACCAACTCAACAAGTATTCAATCTCAGGTGAAGCTCAAAGTCAACTTTAAACACATTGCAAGAATAATCATGTTGGCCATAAACATGCAAACCAAACAACAATGCTCGCCATAAAAGCTAGATGTTTACTTGAACATGGATATAATGAAGTTAATTCGATTGAAATGTTGACACCCTCATAGTTATATGTTCCTAATTATAGTCGTCCCTTTTCACCCTAATACATGGATGATTTAGATTTTGATCCACATACTTTCACATAAATATATTAATTCTTTATACAAATATGAGTTTTCATTAACAATATAAGATTTCCACATGGATTGGCACAAAATTAGGCTTTTTCAAAGGTTAAATAATATATTTTGATTTCTTAAACATATTTAGTACCTTAAAGGATGCATTATATGTTAGGTTCATTGCATAACTTTGTTCAACAAAATACTAGCAAGATCCATCTGAAAAGTCAAGAAAGATTGTCAAAATGGCATCCAAGGCCAATCCAAGGGCAAATGGGTGACCCTACAAACTGACACAAAAAAGCAATGCCCACAAAAATATATCCGATTCCTTGTCCACTTTTCCCCCCCCATTGGCAACCCATTGGGATGACGGTTTCAGCACTTGTGGCCGAAGACCTTAGTACCTTGGCCAATTTGACAATAATTATATTATTTTCAGAAATGTTGAAATTTTCAAAAATTATTTCTTCCAAATCAAAAAATATTGTGAAGGATAATAGTGAATGTTTATGGATATTCTATTTGCTGAAATGAAAATTTCAAAATTAATTAATTATTCGAGGGACATGTGTTGAAATGGCCAAGGTACTATGGTACATGTTCCCAACCTTTGGTTTGAAGGGCTGCAGAAGATTCTCTCAGTTGCCCTAAACCCCAAGTCACCTATTTCTCACAGGATAGGTTACCAAAGTGAAAGAGGTCTGACCCCTACCTCAATTGGGGTTCAGGCTTGCAATGGATGGTATAATTATTCTTTTAAGAAATCAATTTGTTTTTCATATTATTTGTAATCTATCATATGGTCCTCCTTGGACAATTCGAGAGACAATTACCTCATTTTCAAGCCTAATTAAATCATTTCTTTGTTAATAATTATCTCCTTTCCTCATAATTTTCCTAATAACTATTCCTTCTAATAACTAACTACTCGCTCCTATTCCCTTTCCACCAACATGAACATGAACATGAAAAACCAAATTAACATTGTCTCTTTTCATGTCCATGAAATATATATTAATTTAAATGGAATTTGACATCAACAAAAATAATGACAAATTATTGGAAACAATATGAAAACACAAGAAAAAAAAGAAAAAGTTGATTGTCGTCACGGGTATTGCACAGCAGCTTGGATCCCAAATTATTTTCTTAACAAATCAAAAAAAAATTCATATTTGAGAATTCTTGTGATTTACACTAGTCTACAGTATACTACAATAATGCCATATAAGTAATGAAATAATTCATAGCAAAGCAGCTAGCCTGGCAAAATAATTGTGACAATTTTCAAAACTTGAACATCATAATTTTGTGTCATTTCAAAATTTAAAGGCCTAAAGGCATCTCCACCCCACACCTGCAAACACCCCTTTTCATTAAATCTTGCAGCAGGATAGCGTAAATCCTGCTGTGCTCCTGTAGTGTTGATGTCCATTGTGCAGTGGCCATTTTAACCCTTTTAAAATCTTTTTTTCTACTATGGATTTGGACAATGACTATTACTCATCTAGATGTAAAGACATAAATGGTCTTTGAGTGTTTAAAGAGACTTTTATGACGTTTGTGGGTGGGGACAGTGATCATTACACACTATACTATTTTAACATGAAGGAAGGAGTTGTTTACAGTTTTGGGGTGGAGATGCTCTAACTGACTTGCATGGATGTGCTGGGGGCCAAGGTTTTGTTCTTCACTTTTCTCTGACATATTAGCGTGTGTTGTGAGGATACTCATCCCAAGAGGGATCTTGCATTAAATACATACAGGTTCCTAAAGAACCTAATCTCAACATTTTAATAAAAAATACCCACAAAAGCTGCTTTCCAGAAAGAGGGGAAGAAATTGGTCGATTTTATTCCAAACCTGGCAGATCTTTTTAATTAAATAAAAAGGAAATTGCGACAGAATATTCCCCTTTTTTTTTATCATTTCTAATTTTTGGATGTGTATGAAATTTTGCACCCTAAACCCCCCTCCTGGATGATTGTCATCCAAGTACATTCCTAGATTGTTGAAAACTCAATACAAAGTGGTTATTTAACAGGTTACAAAAAGTTCAGTAACTATCTGGTCGGTTATTAATAACCGGCTTGATAACCAGGTCAAAACTCAATAATCGCCGGCCAATACTGGTGGCAAAACCACCCTGAGAATTGACTTGTGCCTCAAATAATAAGAATTTCATTGGGGGAAAAACCTCGGAACTTTGTTAAACGAGTGAGTTAGTATGGGCATGGATTCCTCAAATTGCCAGTTTTTTGTGAGAAAACCAAAAATAATTGGGGTGCCACATTGTGAGGAATGTTCATGAGGTGTTAACTCTCAACAACAACTAGGAGTTCATTTTGTTTTTGGGGAACTTCATGGAACATTTCCTTTGAACATGGGTTTTTTTTTTCACCCCAATTTTGTGATGTAATTTGTTGTAACAAAATCATACACAACAAGATGTAGCCAAATTTGGCTACATGTCAGATTGGAGAATAGAAAAACTTTTTAACCTTCCTGCCTTGATTTGGCCTTCTGCTGGAACCTCAAGTGTAAATATGAGGTAGTTAGTCATGTTTTCCTCCAAATATGGCGCCATGGGTCCATTTAAAATTTTTTTTAATTATAAATATTTGTAGGAGTTTTTTTTGGCAAATTTTGGCAAAAACAAAGTGCAAGAATTTGCCAAAAAAAGAAACACTGCCTAAGAACTGTCAGGTGAATGTGGGCTTAACATTTTTGCAAAGCGGACTTGACAAATAGGAAGCGCCAATTTGGCAAGATAGCTGATGATAAATAGTGGCAAAACCTGCTATATGATGGACTAAGTGGTAAAAGAGCTAAATGAATAGCCATTACTTGGCAAACTAGCTGATGATGAATAGTGGCAAAACCAGCTAATGATGAATAGTGGTAAAAGAGCTAAATGGATAGCCATAATTAGGCCACTTGTTCGGCTTCTTTTTTAACCAGCAATATTTTTATTTTTATTTGCTCCCAAAAACTTGCAAAGACCTGGTCGAGTGGGACATGACAAACAAGTGTTTGGTTTCATTATTATTACCCCAGTACCTTGGCCAATTCAACACTAATTATATTATTTTCAGAATTGTTGAAATTTTCAAAAAATATTTCTTCCAAATCAAAAAATATTGTGAAGGATAATAGTGAATAATTAGGTATATTCCATTGTTGAAATGAATTTTCCAAAATTAATTAATTATTCGACGGACATGTGTTGAAATGGCCACGGTACTACTACTCCAGTATTAGCTAGCTACCTATTTTGTTGGCAAGCTCTCTCTAGGACAAACTTTCATTTTCTTTGTACAATTCTGTACATCCATTGTCATGTAGTGGATCAAAGTGGGTATCCAGGGTGAAACTTGTGCTGGCTCTTTGCCAATGAGCTTGCCTTGGGGGTGCAAATGGTTTGTTGGGTTGGGTCTGCTGGTGTGCTTTTAAAAAACAAAATTGGTCTCCACTCATGTTGGCTTTTTAAAGTTAAGATTTCTCTTTCTATTTGGATTGTTGAGTTCCTTGTATTCTTTCATAATAAATAATTTCATTACAATTTCATCCACTAGTCTAGAGGCATCTTGTTATTAATAACTTGTTTTTTAATCACTAGTGTAAAGGCATCTTGTTCTTAATAACTTGTTTTTTAATCACTAGTGTAAAGGCATCTTGTTTTTATTAATAACTTGTTTTTTAATCACTAGTGTAGAGGCATCTTGTTATTAATAGCTTGTTGTTTAATCATTGGATTCATTTTGTCTATCAACTTATAAGTATCTATGTCTACCCATCCCCTTCATGCTTTCAAAGCAAAATTTTATCCTCTTCTTAACCAATCCTAACTAGTCACAAAGTCATAGTTTTGTCATTTTCTATTTAAAAATTGACTACCTAGTGTCACTTGACTCCTCCATGTCTCCCACTCCCATTTGTAAAAAAAAGAATTTCCTCAAGCTTTACTTTCCTCCATCGCCATAGCTCGTTTGTGTTGTTTGTATCCTAGTCTCCATTGCAAGTTGTTGATGATGGCAAGGATAAAAATGTCAATGTTCTTTCTCTTCTCATCTTCATCAAAACTCTTGTTATTTTTGGTTGTATCAACTTCAACATTTTTCTTTCAAATACATCATTTGTATGAATTGGAGACGAAGATCCAAAAATTGAACAAGAGTGTGCTTTCTTTTTCATGGTAGGCTCTTTTTCTTTTCGCTTCCAATAATTGTCCTTGTTGTTGTTGTTGTCATCTCTATTATTTAGGATTTGTGTTTTTTTCAAACAATTGAAGATTTGTGTTGCTTTTATGTTGTTAAGAGAGTTTTCTTTTGAGAATGAAAATTTTAAAAATTGAACAAGATCATGCTCTTTCTCATAATAGGTTCTTTTTTTTCTCTTTCAAGAATTGTCCTTCTTGTTGTCGTTGTTGTCTTTCTTTCACTAGTATTTATGATCACTAGTACTTTTCAAATAGTTGAACATTTTTGTTGTTTTTTTGTTGTCAAAGTTTTCTTTGAAGCTGAAGATCACAAAACTAAACAAGAATGTGCTATTTCTTTTTCTTATTATAGGCTTTTTTTTTGTGCTTTCAAGAATTATCTTTCTTATTGTTGTTATTGTTGTTGTTTATTCTATAATATCCTATTTTGTTCTTTCTCAAAACAATTGAAGATTTGTGTTGCTCTTCTATTGCAAAGAAAGTTTTCTTTGAAGATTTTTTGTTTTTTTTGGAGATTTTCATTTTCAAAGTAGAATTCAGCATCTTGAAAGTTGATGGGAAGGTGGGATCTTGTTCTTAGGTTTGAATTTCAACTGCATTCTATTTTACATGTTGTTGTAGTTGATATTTGAAGTTTGTTGTAGTAGATTTGAAAACTTTTATAAGCTTCTTTGCTTGGTTTTTGTATTTGCCTATTAATTTCTGAACTATCTTTGGTGTAGATGATTTGAAAACATGGAAGAGACCAATATTGGTCAAGTAACTACTATATGGATCAATGCATGAAGAGACAAAAGACATGACGTGAACATAGTTATCAATGTGATTGAACTAGTTGGGGATTCAAGGTAAGCCATGTACAAGGGAGTAATGTGTAAGTTTCATGTTTTTTTGAAGGGCGTGATTAAAAGATTGCTTGTTAGCTTAATATGTGCATGTTTAGCTACAATTTGAATATAATCCCATTCAATTGTTATGCAACAAGCTCTCCAACTCCCTTCAAATCAACCAAACATATAGTTATAAAGTAAGGGTTTTTGAGTTTAATAGGGAATGGAAGCTTGTAACATGAAACTTGAGCCTTGTACTTCTTATGATTAAACACATGACACATTCAATGTATAACATTTATCAAAGTTCTAGGTGTAGTTTTAGATGCATGTATTTATGACAAATGTGCCTTGACATTCAATGAAAGAAAAAATCATTTTGGATCATGGTCAAATGCATAGAATTTTATTTGTAGACTTGTCTAGAGTCAAGGTCCTTTCCATTTCTTTGGATTGGTCATGTGTGGTTGGGTTGAGATGAAAAATGAAAGATATTATATTGTTGTAGCTAAGGGAATTTTTTTTGGTGGTCATGTGAAATGAAACAGTGTCAAAAAATGAGGAATGGTCAATGAAGTGAATAAATGACCCAAAGACTCCAAAACAATGATTCCAATAGCAGTTGTTGCGCATTTCATTCAAGAGTACTGCATGTTGATGGCTCAAATGTTAGCACAAGTTGTGGACCATTCTCCAGTCCCAAGGCGTCTTCAACAAATTATAGTTCGAAGACTTGTTCCAAGTCGAATGCAAATGGGGAATTGAAATACCTACCTGCTCCCACTTTTTTCATAAACTTTCCAACAAACTTCATTTTGTACTTATACAAAAGGAAATATGTTGATCCTACATGTGGAGGGGAGTTGTTGTTTAGAGGTTGTTTATTCATTCATGATTATACTTATTTTCAATGTCCTACAAGTCACCAAAGAGAAATTTTACAATTCAAGAGAAAAATGAATAGAAGTGACTAATTGTACCAACTAATATAATTAAAATCACCATCTTATGTTGCACAATCACTTGGGCAAAGGATTCATGAAATTGACCTTAGATGGAAAAAGAAAGATAGATCAAATTGCATAGAGTCCAAAAAACACTTTCAAAATGATTGCATTGGCAAACCAAAACAAACACCAAAATTATCATGGTCATAACCTTATAAGTGTTCATTTGTGAAATATAAATGATTACCTTCATGAATAAAGTGATTAAGTGTCATTTCACTTGATGATGGGTGTAAACATGTTCATAGTGATATGCACAAAACTTAGGAAATATAATATAAAAACTCAACCATGATGTTGTGTGACAATTCATTCCATAACATAAGCTACAATAAAAAATATATAGAATTGAAAGAAAAAGAGTCAAACTTTTACACAATTGAGGACGATTTGTGATGTAAATTTGTTAAATTAATTACAAGAAAATGCAAGAAGGAAAAAGGATATGTAAAAGGGAAGGACATAGTAAAAATTGTAACCACTCTATTTGTGACTACATTTGACTGTTAATCATTTGTGACTACCTCTGAACATTTTTGCACCTATTTCTTGTCTAGGTCATATTTGCAATTATGGTGCATTAATTTGTAACTATTGTGGGTTTCTTCTTTCCATGTGAACAATTTTTATTTTGGTTTTCATTCAAAAAGAACAATTTATGTTTCATTAGTTGCAAATGTGACCAATTTAGTTGCAACCCTATGAATATACAAAAACATACTTTGTGTATTCTAAGGGGTATAATTGGGTATATTAGGACTTATAAATGTATGCTTTGAAGTATATGAATGGCCATGTTCCATGTGTATTCAAAGTTTATTATTAACATTAAATGACCTTCACATTATGGTTACATTAGGTATATATTTTGAGTATATTAAAATTCTAAGTAAAATATTTAGTAAATATATTGTGGCCATATTACAAATTTGTCCAATCTATTTTATTATATATCCTAAAATTATTACAAATGACATCTATTGTTATATTTTTACTATCATATTTATTTATATTCATTACTTTATAATAAAAAATTAATTTTTAATATTATCTTTGACTAGAACTAAGCAATAATATTATTTTATTACATCATGATGTTGATGATAATTAGCCTAGGCTAACTATTAGTTATATTATTGGAGTTTTAAATATTAGTATTTAGTATTATTTAGTAATTAATATTTATTTATTAATTTTCGATTCATTAATTCATTTTTATCAAATATTAATTAATTAATTAATTAATAATAATTTATTTATTTCAATATTAGCCCATTATTAATTAGTGTAATTGATCGATTGATTATTGTAATGAATATCTAATTTAAAATAGTTATTTATTACTTTTTAATTAACTAATAAATTCAGTAATATTTAGAAACAAGTAACAATGTAATAATTTTTTAAATTATATACTTATGTAATTAATTTTTTTATTTTCGATTAATACTATAAGTAATAAATTAGTTGGCTAGTTTATTAATTTATTTTTATTTTTTATTTTATCTTTTAACATATTAATTATCCAATTTTATTTTTTTATTGTATAGTTTATTCATTTGTTAATTAATAATATTATTAGTTAGTTAGTTAGTTAGTCGCTTACCTACTTAATTATACAATCTACATAAATATAATGAGGATAAAAATATGGGATAAATTTTTTAGTTGCAAGTAGTTTGCAACTAAAAATGTTTAGTCGCAAACTAGTCGCAATCAAAAAATTTATCCCATATATTTTGTCTTTGATTCTCATCTTGAAAAATATTTAAGCAAGGTGTTTTATTTTATATTTTCAAATTAAAAAGCATGGCATATGGGAGGAATTAATTAAAAAGCTTAACCCAAAATAATAAATACTCATGTACCTACCTCCCTAACCTACCTACTTACCTAAGTAGGTATTTAACGTAAGTAGGTAAGTACTACCTAGCTAGGTGTTTAACCTAAATAGATGGGGTATGTAGGTCCTACCTACCTACCTACTTAATTTGACTTACATACCTAAATATTGATTTAAATTTGTTTTGAAATTTTTTAATCAATATATCACATGGCACAATTAAAACCATCCAAACATAAAAACTAAACATCTTAGATTATTTCAAAATTATAATAAAATTATTATGAAATTATTTAAAGCTAGGACATATGGTAACACATCACATTCCCATTGTTCGTTAAAAAATCACATTGTAGTCGCAAGCAACAATACATATATGGCCAATCAAAGGATGAAAGTGTATTTCATTGACTTTTTGTTCATCCAAAATTCTTTGTTGTTTGCAACTAATGTGACATGCAACTTGTCCAACACAATTACTAAAATTTTAGTTACAAATGTTGCCTATAACTAAAAATTAATTGTAGAGACCAATTGCAAAATGGCCATTGTCTACTAGTACGAGTTGGGCTTAATTGTTTTTAATTTTGCAATGTAGGTGGTTCACTTTTGCATTTTGAAATGCTTGAACACAAGTCACGCACAAAGAAACTTAACCAAATTTCATTACATATTAGAAAGGAAAATTAGAAAATTTTAGAAATCTTGATATATTTTGGTGACATGTTGGAAGTTGGAACTTAATGTTTGAGTTTGCAATTTCAGATCTATTTCTTGATAACATTGGGTGGTTTTTTCCCAAAACAAACCTTCATATATTGGCATTTTTTGGCACGTTTAATTGGAAGTACCAACTTCTTTTTGCAAGCAATTGAAATTTTCTATCATTGGAAAGAGGAACTAACATTGTGGATGTTAATCTCATGACTCCTTTCTTTCATTTGCACCACCTCAAAAGTTGCAAAACCTAATGTAGATCATGATGTTGGAAGGTGATTTAAACACTAAGTTCCAACTTCTTTTGCAAGCAATTGAAATTTTCTATCATTGGAAAGAGGAACTAACATCATGGATGTTAATCTCATAACTCCTTTCTTTCATTTGCACCACTTCAAAAGTTGCAAAACCTAATGTAGAACATGATGTTGGAAGGTGATTTTCTTGTGTGGGATTAACAATGATCATGTTTACTAGGTTGTAGAATGTGTTTTTGTGGAAGAATAATATTGAAGTGCTAATGAAAATAATGAATTATGGAGAAAGAAGTATGTGCACAAACTCATATGCCACATGGGATTGAACAATGGATGCAAAAAAAATCACGCATTACATTATACATTCCAATGCAAAATTATGACAATGAATGCGTTTGACCATTTTCTATGAACTTGCTATCTTAAGAAAAAAAAGTTTGAACAATTATAAGAAATAGTAATGGTCTTCAAGTAGTTCAAAATGCAAAAGTAAGCCATTCAAACATTGTGTGACACAAACAACCAACTTATAACATAACTGAGGTCCTACTTTGAAAGAGGGGTTGATAGAATACAAATTACACCTAATTAAAAAACTTAGGTATTTTATGATTAACAACAAATTTAATATATTGTAAGAAACCAATCATGCACAATCCAAAACACATTCATTCAAAAGATTTTCGATACAAACAAGGTACTCAAAATTATTACGTTATATTCATAGGACCAATAAACTTATATAACATAATCATCATAGGTTATTATAATCAAAATGTGACATATATGTTTTATACTAAAAAACCAACCACATGATGTGTTTCTATTTGTTAAAAAACCATTCATTGGAAGAACAAATGATAATTTTGTTAAACAATAAATTAATATAAATTTAATTGATATGAAAAGACACTTAGGAAAATACTAGTGCCTAAGAGCTATGACTTTTAAACACTTTTAAAAATGCACGATGGGTGAAACTCCATAAGGTTGTTTTCTAGCTTTTTTGGTTGGGAAGAACGAGTTAATAAAATATCTAAGTTCGTTCTCATAAATAATATATTTTTTCTTTACATGGTATCAAAACATGGTAAGTGTGAGGAAATCATATAAAAAATTCCTAGCACTCATTAGCTATGGCCAATATTGGGCTTGTTTGCTTCATTGATAAATTGATGGAAATAATTTCCATACATGGTTTACTCGCATGGAGATGTTTTTCCATTGAAAAGAACAATGGAACCATGTCAATGGTTTTATGATTAGGCCTATTGATCCTATTTATTAGGGTTTGGGGACATTAAAGATGCAAAAGAAAGAGAAAATCTTCCTTTTGTGTATGAAAAATATTCAATTGGTCCATGTTAAATCTTTAAAAACATCACAAGACATATGGGATAAAATTAAAACTAATTTTCAAACAACCGATGTTGTAAATAAAAATTAATTCACAAGAAAATTTTATACATTAAAAAATGGATAGTGAGATATAATTCAAACCCATTTTGATAAATTAAACCATGTGCTAAATGAGTTGATGACAACAAAAGGGAAAATGTTTAATATTGAAGAAGTAGCAGCATTTTCAGGGTTCAATGCACAAGTCTTATGAGAGTTGTGTATTGGCCCAATCAAGTCGAATGGGTACCCTTCATAAGACATTAAGTCTTTTGTTGGAAGAAGAAACTACAAGAAATGTAAAATTGTATAGAGGGGATAATGAAAATTGTGCATTATATGGTGGTTCAAGGTGAGTTGAACAAAATCCATATAGGCCAAGAAGGCCTAATACCTTCCAATTTAGAAACCCAAATTGGAAAGGAAATAATAAAAATTCAAACAATGGACTAAAAAACCTTTGGGAAATTGTTTTTATTGCAAGCTTCCAAGGCACAAAATTAAAAATTGTTGAAAAAGAATTGTGGACAGGAAAAGTTGGTATGAGGCTCACAATTTTGTTTCAAATGAAACAAGGGTATTTCATGCCTCCAATGATCCAAAGTTGTTTGTGGCCTTTATGTCAACATCTAATTTAAACAATAATGAATTAAGTTGGATAGTGAATTCTAATGCCACTCATCATATGATGACCAATAAAAATTGGTTCTTTGAATATAAGCCTCATTCAACTGAAGTTTATGTCTACCTTATTGATGATACACACCATAGGATATATAGCAATGGGAAAATTTCAATTAAATTAACAAATGGAGAAATAAAACACATTCCTAAAGTGTTGCAAGTGCTAGGTTTGACCAAAAATCTAAAATCAATCTTCCAAGCAACTAATGTTGGGTACTCCTTTACTTTTACCCTTCATAGTTGTATCATGTACAATATAAATCCAATCAAGTTATTACAATTTTTGAACAAGAAGGCAATTTATACAAATTGGCACTTCAATTCCTTGCTCTATTGATGATTACCTTTGTATCAAAATAATCCAAACATAAGAAATCATGGTTTATTGCATTGGAGATTGGGCCACATTAATGTGCAAAAGATGAAACTAATGCAAGTGAACAATTATCTAAAAAATTTAAAACTTATATCTTCTCCTAAAATTACATTTTTCCAAGTTGTGCATATGGTAAACAAGCTAGAGGTAAATTTCCAATATTTGGAGGACAAAGAGCAAATTTCATGCTAGACCTTGTGCATTTGAATGTTTGTGGACCGATGCAAATTGAATTGCATAGTGGTTTCAAGTACTTTCTTACCTTTATTGATGACAAATCAAGAAAGTCTTATGTATATTTTATGAAAAATAAATATGAATTATTTAAATATTTCAAAATATGGAGAGCTCAAGAAAAAACGTTTTTAGGAGGAAAAAAAATATTATAGAATGATAGTGGGGGTGATAATTTCAAATCAATTTTGTAAAGAAAATGGAATTATCAAACAAATGACAACACTTTATATTTGAGAACAAAATGGAATGGTTGAACGAAAAAATAAAACTTTGGTTGAAAATGCAAGATGCATGATAAGCTTTGTTAAACTTCTAAATTCTTTTTGGGTAGAAGTTGTGTCTACAACAAATTATATCCAAAACAGGGTACCAACAAGTGCCCCAATTAGAATACTCATTCCAAAAGAAAAATGGATAGGGAGAAAACCCTCCATGTCTCATTTAAAGACCATTGGGTGTGATGCATATGTGCACATACCTAGAAAAAAAAAGTAAATTGGATATGAAAAGTCAAAAATGCATTCAGTGAGGTATAATGATAATGCTAAGGCTTATAGATTCTATAACCTTTCTTCAAAAACTATAATTATTAGTAGGGATGTTAAATTTCATGAAGAATCTCATCTACAAAATATAAGGGAAAGAGAATCAACTAATAAAAGGGCAGCTGATTTCAATAATAATTACCCATTACACCCCCTCAACATATTGATCCAAAAATTAATGTTTTTCCAACAAATCAAAATGATAAGCCATTTGATAGATGGATGAAGTTAGCATTTTTGACCATGGTGATACAACATCACCCATACCACTAGTTCAACAATTGATTAAAATTTGGAACCCATCTCAATGTTCATGGATTTAATAAATTATCCACAAGTATTAACAATAATCAACTTAAACCATGTATTATCGAGAACCTTAAGCGAGGCTTTGGAATGAGATGATGATAATCAATGGGATGATGTAATACAAAATGAATATAATTCATTAATTAAAAATAATATTTGGACCTTAACCAAATTACTCTAAGGAGACATGTTATTGGTTGTAAATGGGTCTTTTGTATAAAATATAAAGTAGATGGTCAAGTTGACAAATACAAGGTTTGTTTGGTAGCAAAAAAACAAGTTCCAAGTATTGATTACATGGGAACCTTTTTATCCATAGTAAAATTAAAAGTTCTATAAGAATTATTAAGCCCTTGTGGTTGAATATAATTATGAGGCCCATCATATGGACGTAAAAACTGCTTTATTAAATGGTAAACTTGAACAAGAAATTTATATGAAACAACTTAAGTGCTTTGTACAAATCGATAAGAATAACCTTGTTTGTAAATTAAATGAAAGCCTATATGGCCTAAACAAAGTTTGTAAGCTTGGTATGCTTGCATAGACATGTATTTATTACAAAATGGTTTTACACCAAATTTGGCAAACACAAATGTGTTGTCAAAAAAGTGGGAATGTTGTTTGTGGCGATAACTTTATATATACATGATTGTATTATTGTCACAAATGATCATAAA
>Ga0116229_10002605_pt1 | contig 29283 bp, 12 predicted proteins | sample S1TSphgellanicum_3_FD_87313 | JGI IMG/M metagenome (GOLD analysis project Ga0116229, IMG submission 87313) | Host-associated microbial communities from peat moss isolated from Minnesota, USA - S1T2_Fc - Sphagnum magellanicum MG | ecosystem: Host-associated > Plants > Peat moss > Unclassified...
AATAATCATTATTCAATATTTAATATTTAATATTTAATAATTCCTAGGAAATAATCAATTATTAACCATTGATATTATGTTTTAATTTATAATTTATAATATTCCCTTAATCTTTTTAAATTATTAATTACCCACGCAAGTAACATATCCTATCAACTAGGTTAATAACTGAGGCCACCTAGGCTTACAAAGTAAGTATGTAATTTAACCTAAGCTCCCTAGGCTTACTAAGTACATATATAACCTAAGGTACACCACTTAGGCTTACTAAGTAGGTATCCTCGCCTATAAGGTAAGTAATTTAACCTTAAACTTGCCTAATAGGCTAGGCTACTTACATAATATTGCCTAGGTTGGGTCTATTAATAGGTTAGTAGGTACCTATAATGCCTAATAGACTATAACCTACATGTTATTTAGGTACATGCATTTATTAATAAGTACTTCCTACCTATTTAATTTGCCTTACTTATAATAAATAATGCAAAAAAATTCAAGTTCATTTAGTATAATATGCATGCTGAAAAGAATTCATGGAAGTTAATTACAATATGTTGGTCCAAAATCATGTTCATTACAAATATGTTGTTCAAGAAAATCACCTTATGGGGTGGTGGTGCAATGGTTAAAGATTAGATTCCTCAATGTGAAGTTGAAGAATTTAAGTCCCCACACTTACAACCTAAGCTACCTTGGCTATTAATTAAGTAGCCAAGGTTGCAAAAGCTATTAGACCACCTAGCCTAAGCTACTTGGCCTAACCTAGGGGCTTAACTTACGTGGCTTGGCTTGGCTTAGCTTAAATGACTTGGTTTAACCTAGGTGGCTAAGTTAGGTGGCCTAGTTTAGGCCTAAGACATAAGGTTGGTAGGTAAATATATAAATATATTTTTGGCATTAATTATTAGGTTTATTAATTAGGTAGGTAGGTAGGGTAATTAATTAATTAATATTTTCATATGATTTTTTTAAAAAATAATTTAAATGATATGTATTTTTGGTAGCTACCCGAATTATATTACTATCACGATGATTTAATAAAAAAACATGGTAAAAAAAACCTAGTGAAAAAAACCAACCAAAAAAACCTAATCAAAATGGTTGAGTTCAAATTGACTTGTCCAAAATGGCACTTTGGTCAAGTTGGACATGGGGGAAAAAAAACCATATGGGGGGTTTCATTGATTGAAATTTCAGGTCAAAAAAACCATGATTTCTTGTAGTGAATTCAGCAATGTGAAACTGATTCTAATAAAATAAAACTTGCAAAACTTAGATCCAATGTGATAGTCCTTGTCCCTATGCGAACAGGGCCTGACAAAGGATTGAAGTGTATATAAGTCTTAGAACATGTTGTTGGATGATGAGTTTATTAGGATGTGTGTGATACTTTGTTTGGTAAAACCAAGTCATGCACATATTGTTTTTTCTTGAAAATGCACTAGCATAATTTTTTCTATGTACTTGGGTGGCATGTTATTAAGCCAAATATGTACTTTGCAGATGGTGAGGCATTTTGTTGCCTACTCTAGTGGGCATTTTGTTTTTCAAAATGCTTTGCCTCAAGTTTTTTTTTTTTCCCCCCTATGATGCCCATTGGGTATCATGGAAAAACATATACTGATGTTTTTATGCAAGGTAACACCCTTGGAGAGGGGTGTTCATGAGATAAGCCCCCTTGGTTCAGCTTCAAGCAAGCATTCATTCTAAGAATACCCTACCTGAAAGGCGACCCTACAAGCAAAGCACTCAAAGACATTATAGCCATCAATATCCATCTTAAGAAAGAAGAGGGACATTATGCCTACTCCTTAATAGTGGGAGGGATTTTTCATATGTATGATTATTCCTCCAAACAATGGGCTATTTGATGTAGGGGGTGCTAATCAGAACTAATGAGGAAGGGAAGGCCCCCTTAGTAAGGCTTTTTAGAAATGAGGGCTTACTTTCGGAGGTATTAGCCCAGGTTGAACCTACATTTTTAGAAAGTCCTACTCCAAGGGACTTATTGTGGGTAAAGCTTGCCCTTTAATTAAGGGAGGTTGATGGTGAAATTAGTTGCTTAGGAATGTTTATGCATGTTGTCACCTTCCATATGTGACAATCTGGACTAATAACCATTATTGTTATAATTGTAAAAAGATAGTTGGAGTTGAAAGTAAAAATCACATTTCCTACAAAATAAAATAATAGAATGGTGATGATTGTGATTACATTCTTACTAGATCATGGATTAAATCTTTGCTTGGTCATGATTTGATTAGTCTTGAAAACTTCAGACATAAACAAGGCTTTTTCCTAAGGTTGTTAAGATTAAAGCCAAAATGTAGATCCATTTTGAGTTTAATAGTTGATATTATTGCTAGATTTTCTATTTTTCACAAGGATTACCAGGAATAAAAAACTAGTGAAGAAAGTTTGCAATTTAAACCTTAGGACTTGCTCGTTATACATAGGATCCTTCTATGTATATATATGAATTATGTTTTTCTCTTTTGAACAAAAAAGACCATGAATAGAAATTAAAGATAAAACTTTGTAATTTAAACCTTAAGACATGCTTGTTGTATATAAGATTCTTGTATGTATACATGATAGTTATGATTTGGTGATACTAGTTTTGAACATATGTTTCTATTTTTGTGGACATGAACATCTTTTCAATTGTACATATTTTTATGTACATGATCATTTGTTAGTGTTTTGTTTTTGGGGAAATTTTGATATGGGATAAGTTGATGTGGAAAGAAACTATTATTTGGGAAACTTGTGGGAAAGTAAAAAAATTCTCTCAAGGTTCTCTTTCTTGGCTAAGTTTGAATTAACTGGTCTATTGAGATTTTTTTCCAATCACCTCTTCCATAATAAAAAAAAGTTGTATCACATCATGCTTGATATATTAATAATAATGAGAAAGAATAATGATGCTTGTTAAATTGACAAACTCCTAAATCAAGTATATATATTTGAAATATAATAGTGCACAAAATAATACATCTTCTTTGTTAATGTATATATAATAAAGTATTTTGAATCTTGGACATTTAAATTAAAAAAATCTAATAACATCTATTAATAATAGTAGAAAATTATAAAAATTGGACTTTACCATCCTTGTATTTGATAATAAAAAATAAAGATAATATTCATATTTAAAAATAAAAAAATCAACCATAATTATATGTGAACAAACATATATAATTCATCAAATATAAAATTGATTTAGAGATAACATGTAAAAAAGTAATAACATTTAATAATAATAATAAATTATAAGAATAAATTGGAAGAATATCTAATTAAAAAATTCCAAAATATTTTCTAAATACTATAAATTATCATAACAATTTAAAGAACAAAAAAATGAAATGATTTAAATTGGACTTTGACGTCCTTGTATTTGATAATAAACATAGTAATCAATCCGGAACAAACATTAAATATTGAAATTTACAAGTAAAAAAATAATTATAATTACATGTAAAGGAAAAAATATATATTTATCAAATATAAAATTGATTCAAATATTAAATTAAAAAATGAATATAAATATTGAGTTGGAAAAAGTTGGTTGAAAACAAATCATTAATTTTCAATATAATGTGGATGATTGTTTATTTGATGAAATAATATAGTTATTAAAATATTCAATTAGTTTTAAAATGATACGAAAAAATAGTATGTCACATTTAAAGAAATCCTTAAGACTTGGTACACCTAAAACTTTAAAATGTTGTAGGCAAGAATTAAATTTTGAATTCTTGCATGATATCCACCATGGGAATGCAAATGATGAAGAAACTTATATTAAAAAAATGTCCATGTGAATGATAGATGGTGGGTGATGGGGTGATTTTACTACTATTTATTAAATATTTAAATATTTGCATCATTCAATTCATGTTTGAAATAAAAGCAATGGTTGGATAATGGTTAAGGTAAAACAAAAAAAAATGCATCAATGCCTTTAAACCTTGTATATGGGAATAATCACTTGGAACTTGCTGAAAGTTATTAAAAGATTACAAATATTCCTATTCATATTCATACTGATGACAAAAAAAGAAAAATAACTACTGTTCTAAATGTGAATATAAAAAATAAAATTTTTTTGATGAAAAACCAAAAGATTTAGCTGGAATTTAAAATTAAATAAAAATTTGTTACAAATAAAAAACCCATTTTGATTGGATGCCACAAGAAATTGTTTTGATATTTATTAAAAATATCCACATCTATGTTTAAACACATCATAAATTAAACAACATTTGAAATACTTTGAATCAAAAGAAAGAAAAAGTCATGTAATTATTAGTATTTAAAAAAACATTGTTTTGATAATGAATTGAAAATATTTCAAGAGAACATGTCAACAATTCACAAAACATATTATCATCTAATATAATTCATCAGAAAATTGATGTAAATTACAAAAAAAAAGAAAAAAATGTTTCTTTTTTCCCATCTACGGATGGAAAAAAAAAACTTGTCATAAAAATGTATTTCAATATAAAGAAGATATTAAAAATATTGTAAACATGTATGTTATTGTATCAAAACCATATATTGCAAAATTTCCTAATGAATTAAAGAATGAAATTTTTTTAAAGATAGAAGAATATGTAAATCTTGTAAAAGAAAATTTGATGTTGAAAAACCTTTTCATTTAGTTTTATGAAATCATATTAAGACTAATAAATTAGATATGAAATTTCTTTTAATGCTAAGTAAAATAGTAGAATATTTAATTGCACTATGTTTAACATTTGCACAAATATTTTAATTGCAAGGATATGGACAATATGGATTACGTGGAAGTATTGTCAATGTCCTAACAAATTTAAATATTGTTCAAATTGTTTTACCTCAGATGCCACATGAAAATTATTTAGGTTATAAGTAATTAGGTCATATTAGAACATCACGAAAATAATTTAAATTGACTTTGAAAAAATGTTTTCGCAATGATTAGACAACTTGGACCTCGATTTGTTTTTGTAACATTTACAACATGTGTAAATAATTGGCCTATTATTGTAAAACATTAAAAGATTTACATATTGAACATGTTCAAAATGTAATATAAGAAAATAAAGATTTACCAAACATAAAAGATCTTGTTAAAAATGACCTTGTCACTTGTGTGCATTATTACGAACATAGGATGAATAGCTTTCCAAAACTTTTTAGAAGTAATAATCTTATTTGCCGAAATAAATGATTATTTTTTTATAATAGAATTCCAATCCACAAGTTTAGCCCATGATCATGGAATGGTATGGTCTAAAAATGCTCCTAGATTCGGAATTTCTACAAATGAGAAAATATAAAATTTTGTTGAAAAAATTTAACAATTGATCAAATTATTCTTAACACAAATATTTGTAATAGTTAAATACATCAACATAAATGAACATGTTGAACAAAAAAAAACCAATTTGTCAATTCCAATATTGAAAATCACCAACGAGATGTACAAAAATATTAATCACCTTTAAATGGAAAGGATAATAATTCATTAATTGAAAATACAAAACACGGAATGAATCATTAAACCATATTTCTTTAGCAGAATTTGTTGCTAATTTTGATACTAAATCATTAAAAAAACGTAAACATGATACACTTATACATTGGGTTTCATTTAATCTTCATAAAGATTCAAAAAATTATTATAATTTTTTTTTAATCTATGCCTTTTCATGGATTAGAAAAAAAATTAAAAGGTCAACATCTTTCAGGGAAAGGTGTTTATTTCAATGTTAAAAATGACGTTGAAAAAAAAGAAAAAAATTCATATATAATTCCAATATTTTAAATGACTATGGTGATGAGTGGGATAATTTATAATCACAACTATAAGAATACACCAAAATCCATGAAATAAATGGATGTGAAAATATTATTTTTGATGAAATAGATCTTCATGTAAATTAAATCATTCTTACATCAAATTGAATTAAATTAAATTCAAAAATTCTCACATTATGACCAACATGGGACAATGATACTTTTTGATACATATATGTTTTTATCACATACATTTTCAAAAACAAATTCAGGCAGTAGATTTCTCATTGTTTTTTTCAATGAAAACACATAACAAGTTTTATAAATAATTGCAATTTACAAACCACCACAAATGAACTCAAAATTTTTCATTTCCATTTAAAAAAACATAGTTACAAAAACTCTAACAAATTGTCCAACCATAATAATCGGTTTTAACATAAACATGTTGACAAATACAATTGAATCAATAACATTACAAAACTACACGAAGACCCATGGTTTCCATATTACATTTATAAAAAAACAACACCGAATAATACACAAATTGACCATATATGGACTAATGCCCTAAGTCAACAATGTCATAGTGGATCAACATAAAACTTATTGAATAGATTATAACCTATATACTTTGCATTCAAATTACCTAACCATATTTCTCAATTTATTATACCATCCATTAATGAACTAACTTTGAACAAAAAATAGAGTCCAATCCAAATTAAATTACAAAAACTTCTAATTTTTTAAACAAATTCTTTATGACTTCTAATACTTCAATGTTATATATGTGCATGTATTGTCACCATATATAAACACATGAAATAAAATTAAAAACCAAAAAACTATTGTAACATAAATATGACTTACTGAACTGTTATTCATCACCATTTAACATCTTATGATCACATCTAAAACGTTTAAATCATCTTATTTTAGGAGTATTTTTTCTTCACTATAACACCAAATCATCACAAAAAATTTACACATTACACTTTTTTATTGTGTTTCATATATTTTTCATAGACATTCGAAAAACCTCTTAATTGTTTTTCCGCTTTTCATTATATCTTTTCATAAATCGTCAATTAATTTTAAAGCTCAACATCTTGCATTCAATGCTACCATAAAAAAAATTGTATATAATCCTAACATTTCAAATAATGCTAATGATTAATCACATAATTTACATTCCCAATCATGACACTACACCAAAAACCATTCAATGAATGGAAGCTAAAATGTAATTATTCTTCAAACACATACAAAATTTCCTCAATTTATTTTTGCATCCATTATTCAATTCATTCGCATCAAAAGGTCTCCGAAAATATCAATTTCCTTTTCCATTATTTTGAATCTTTCTATTTGCAGGGCCTGTGTGTCTCTTGACGCCTTGTTGATGAAAATGGCCTGTTCTTCCACTCTGTAAGATCACACTGCATTCATTAAAAAAAAAACTGAAAATTGCCCAAAACAACACTGGGACTTGGAGCCTGGAGGGCGTCAATTAAAATAGTTCTAAGTTTCAGGTTACCTCACCATAGCAATATGCACGAAATAAAACCACAAAAAGCAGACAAAAGAGTAGCTTCGCTTCGCCGCTGCCGGGGATCGAACCCGGGTCACCCGCGTGACAGGCGGGAATACTTACCACTATACTACAACGACTTCAGAAACCTCAGATGTTGGTGTGGAGCCTGTCTTTTTGTTTACATATAGTGTTATAGTCATAAATGCCATTTCTCACTCAACTAATTTTTGCACTCACAAATTGCATTCGCTTCACTCCGCTCGGTAATGACGGTGCTGACACTTTGATTTTTTGGAGATGTGATCCTTCGAGTAAGTACGGTTTTTCTTGTCTCTTGTCTCTTGTGGCGTTGCGTTGTTCTCTCATTTCCTGGCAGATAATATCACCTGAATGTTGAAGGAAATGCAGAGTCCAGACAGGTGGGTCAACTGAAGGTGCTTGCACATTTTGCTTTTGCAATGTACTCCTGAGCAGTCATGATTTCAAATGATAAAATAAATGATAGATATATCTCCAGTACATTTGCACAGGTGATTTTTTCCATAGATTCTCTTTCCATAAACTCTGATTTCAACACACTTGAGTTCATTTTTACAAAGGTGGTGGTATTTGGCAAATCTACCTTACCATGCATTAGGTCTAGGGGTCCACTTGTTGCCTCTGTTAAGATCCTTTTCTAAATTGGCAAAATACTGTCAAAGAACGAATTTATAAAGCTGATTTTGGAGGCTTTTAATCGCCAGAAGTGAGAAAGAAATTCCAATTTTTCATGTCTGATTTTCAATGCGCAGCCCAAAATATAGGAGGATGATTAAAGATTTGTATTTCATATATGGTTTATAGCCAGATTTGGCTAAATCTTCCTAGGGATGACCGGTGTCACCTTTTCTACATTGCACCTATGGATGATCGCCACTTTAGCTGCAAACAAAAAAATTCCAGAAAAAACCACTGCTCTGCCAGACCACAGAACGATGTAGTTTTCATTTGGTCCCACACTTTGACAGAATGTTTGTCAGTGTGTCGTTGTTACTGTGAGTATTTTTTTTTCAGGGTGGGGCGGGGACTTCATGGAATATTTCCTATTTGAACTGTTGCTGGTTTAAACTCGCCATAAAGGAGCAGACCCATTACGCCATGAGCCGCTTGCGGAAATTGTTGCTGGGTTTCAACTAGGTAGCATTCTGTGTGAGTGTGCGTGCGTGCTTTTTCATTTTCATTTTTTGAGTTTATTGTTGTGTTCTCTCAGGTCTTGTGCTTCCGGTTGTCGTCGTCGTCGTCGTTCTTTTTTCTTTTTTCTTTTAATGTTTCTATTCTTCCATTCTCCTCTCAGATCTCTCAGCAGGACCTCCCAAAACATTACAATGCTGAGGAGTATGGGTGTGATTTCCTGCTATTGCTGAGTTTTGATGCAAAAGATCCAAGTTCTCGTGTGTGTTTTCTTCTCTGTGAGAGGAATTTTGTGTAAGCAAGAATGGCAGGAGGCCCAGCTGTGAGAAGAAGCTCTTCACATCGATGGAGGGATCAGCGACGTCGGTGGACCTTTCATCTTCAGCTGTTTGTGTTTGGTTTTCTGTGTTTCTCTGCTTTTTTCACCGTCTATGAGCTCTCCAGAGACGGTTATCTCGGCGTGGAGTATTTGAGTCAACAGCCGCAGGTGATTTTGCATCATTATGAGAGCGCAAATCGGCACTCCAACTTCTTGCACAGTGCCACATTCCAACACACTCTTGCTGAAAGGGATCATTGGTCCGTCAGAGTTGAGACTTCGTCATCGTCTGGGGGATGGGTCAACAACAACAGATCAGGTCTTGAAAATTCTGACCAACAACTTCTGTCCATTAATTCTAGGAATGAGGAAGAGGAAGCTGTAGAATCTGCTGGAGAAGTTTCGAAAATCACCAGCAGCATGTACTCTGAGGCTTCTGACACTGGAAATCGTGAAGAGCTCTGGAATCCACCTCAGGGTTACAATTGGTTAGGTCAAGGGTTCCTTGGCAAATTCACAACCTGGATTTCTTCTTCTGAGGATAGTGAAAAACCCAACTTAAAATTGGGGGAAGCTGGATCTGTCACTGGCAGCTTGGTGCACAGCTCAATGAATACAAGTTATATAAGCAAACTTGATGGGAATGATGGTCGAATACCTGGAAATGGAACAAAAGGTAAGGAAACCTTCACTTTCAGTTCAGTGTTTTTTCCATTTTGTGCAGTTATGGTTGACACCAATTTTGGAGTTCAGAAGTCTTACTGATCCATCCATCATTCCTATTGTGTGCTTCCTGTAGCCAATGACAAGTCTGCAGAAGGGGACAAGTCACTCATGTCAAGCAAGGAGAAGACTGATGAGGAGGAAGCATACACACATGCCAGTTGGCCAGAATCAAACAAAACCTTGACAAGCGACCAGTGCAATGCTGATGGTCTTATACTCCAATCAGCTTCAGAATTTGAGATTCCAAGAGTGATTCCCAAGTGTTGGAAACCACCACAGCCTTGTGGGACAGCAGAAGAAATGGGGTTGTCAGTAGTTGGTGACACAAGGGCAGCTAGTCTAAGAGTACGCCAGATGATCAATCTATACATGCTTGAGCATGGTGCTCAGCGAGTGGTTTCACTCCCCGGGGAAGAATTTTGCAAACGTAGTTTTGTGCTAGGTCATGCCTTTGAAGATGGGTTTGGAAACAATGTGTACAAGGTTCTGACAGCTGCAGGCCTCAGCCTTCTGCTCAATCGCTCTCTCATTATAGGTGATATTCCCATATCCATGTATCCTCTCGAATACACTATCTTAGGTGTAACTGCTTTGCTGTTACTTCAGTTTATGGGAAGGATTCTGGTCTATTTCAGGTTAGTTTCAAAAGCACATTTTTTTAAGACCTTCAAGTCCTGAACTAATTATGGAGGTGGTATATTGTTGGCCTTGGATAGCAGGTGAACGTGGAGCCACCAACCCCACCTATGTTGGAGGATCCAAGAAACCCTTTATTGCTTTTGGTGACTACATCATGTTTTCAAATGAGACATTCAGTATGCAGAAGGTGAAACATTTGTGGGCACTACATGACTGTGCAGGAAAATATAAACGTCCACTCACGATGCAAGTTGATGATCTTGAACCAGGTTTTGCACGATCACGATGTCTTTGTGATGATTGGACAATCTCACCAAATGCTATTATCTGGTTCAAGGGAACGTCAGACACGGTGGGCTTGCAGTGTTTGTTAAAAAATGCAAATGGAGCAATGCGATCTGTGGCTGCCAAGCTACTAGGGAATCCCTCAGTTCCAAACTCTCGCCCCAATACATTTGGAGAACTTCTACGGGCATTCATGAGTCCCAGCCCAGATATTCATCACGCTGTTGAGTGGGCTTTGAAGGGAGGGCCTGACCCAGATATTGCTGTCCATCTCCGTATGCGCCATAATCACAACCAGGCTGCAATAGCAGCTGCATCTGCTTGCATCCTTCGCACCACTCATACACTCACAAACTCACAGTATGCAATTTTCCATTTCTAACTTTCTTCTTACATTTCCATTTTTCCATTCCATCTCACAAATCTTATTTGCATCAAAGTTTACAGGGAACAACTGGTTTAAGTATTGACAAGTTGCAGCTCTGGATTGGTATCAAGTGTGCTTCTTTTTGGAATTACAACAGCTGTGAAGTGGTTTGGCAGGAGGAAGCTGCGCCTGGTGGTTGTGTCTGACACACCAGAAGTCTTTCACGAGATCAAAGGAAGTGTAGGACAGTTGATTGAAACTTTCCAGTTTGACTACATGGCATATCTGAATGAGTTCAAAAACTTGAGCGAGGTGATGAGCCTACACTATGGTCAGCCTCCACGCAACAGGATGAAGGACTGGGGGGAGATGCCAAGGTGGGTTTCATTGGTTGATTTTTTCTTGGCAGCACGTGCTCGTGTTGCTGTTATCTCAGGTGCCTATGAAAGAGTAAGCACTACATATGCACAGCTTGTTGCTTCCTTGGCAGCAGCTTCAACTATGATGGATGGTGAAAGTTCACAAACATCCAAAAGTTCTCTCTTCTATAGCAGTTTCCAGCCAGACTTAGTAGCACAGGGTTTGATGAAACAGTCAGGCTGGGGCCACTCATGGCGAACATTTGGTGGGAAATTAGGGTGCCGAAACCAAACAGCTCAGTGTGCAAGGACCCCACTCTTGCCTTATGCATGGTGGGACAGTCCATGGCAGTCTCCAAGTTCTCGGGATATTCGCAAGCTGCAGATGATTGGAATCGAGATTGATGAGGTTGGCCAGGTCTCAGAGCACAGCTTGGATGATTTCTGTGCAGCACAAGAGAAGCCCATTGTATTACAGATGAGGGTGCCAACATGCACCAAATTGAAGCCGTGTACTTCACTGATAGCTTGAAAGACTCCCATCTCTTTGGCAATATGGCCTCTCAGTTTTGTATCAGATCTACTGAACAAAATACATGCAATGGTGAGAATGCAAATTGTGGCAGGGGACTGGAAATTTTTCTGAAAATCAACTTCCTCACCTAAGGTGCAAACCACTGCACAACTTTGCACACATATCCTTCCTCAAACCTGCTGATGCCTGTCAAGATTTGACTGTTAGTCCCTAATCTGTCGGGTTTCATGGCATGTAGTATTTTCTTTGCCTGTCCAGTTTGAACAAATGACCATGTACACTGACTGTGTGTGTGATGTATATATACCAGGTGCATGGAGCGCATGAGAAATTTTGCAAATTGAAAATCAGCTCTTCTCAATGTTGGCTTCTGTCCACCAGGTGCTCAGAGGCTGGAGTTGGTGTATTACATGAAAAGATAATGCTTGGAAAGTGGAGACTGAAACTTCACCAAATTAACAGGCTACATATACCAGGAGAATCCATTGGAAAGTAATAGGCATGGCCGAGAGCATGAGTATGAACCAGAGGGAGAGACCATGAGTGTTGTGTGTCAAGTTCAAGGTGAGATATGGAATTCTCAACAGGAATTGTTAGCTTAGGTTTTTATGTAAATGTATAAAAATTCATTCTACTAGGTTACATTTGCAACTCAATTCACAGGCCCTCAATGTTCAGTTGCCAAACCATAAATTCCTGATTACTGGAGCATTATGAACATGAGCATGGGTGCCCTGTTGTTAGTCTTATTCATTACTTGTGGGGCTGCATAGAAAGTGACTTTTCTTGTTTTGGGTGATGAGCCTCTTTGACTGGGCCCATCACAATAGCACTCATACAATGAACATTCCCAAATTAGAAGATTATGTAACTTTTCCCTTTGGTCTAGCTATCTAAATAAGTTACAATGGTAGAATTTGGGCAAAGGATTTGAGATGAAGTGTGGTGCTATTGGGAGCAGATTGGGAACAAATGAGAACTTGGGAAACAAACTGGTAGTGTCATGGGGAACCATGATAACCTAGTGGGAACACAAAAATCCAAAACAAGATATGTTGCTAGATCTGAAACCAGAGATGGAATTGTGAAAAAATATTTTTGAAAACAGGGTCAGGATATATATGTAAAAGAGTTTACTTTTAAAAATAAGTAGACTGAACTTTAGAATTAAATTTTATTTAATTGTTCAACTCTATATTTACATAGACTCTTACTTTAATTTGTTGAAAAACTTTAAACTCACATAATCTTTAGCATTGGGTAATGTGCACACATGGAATTTGACTCAGTTCAAAAATCAGGTGCAAAGGTTCTTGAATTTGAAAAAATGTGATATAACTGAAATCAAAGGGTTCAAATTTTGAAAGAACCTGGCTCAAATCCTTACTTGGACAAGCTCCACATAAATTTTAAGACAAGCTCCACATAAATTTTTAAATGCCAAACTAGATTGGAGGCTCTGTCAAAAAGAAAGAATTGCATAACACTGGTTAGTACTGGTGAACTCTTTTTAATTTTATGATATTTCCCATTTCCTTTCATCCCTACTTTTCAACTTTGGGTCCCAATTTGGGGTACTTCAAGGATAGTTGCAAGGTGACAGTGAGATGGCCAACTAAGGATGAAATGTAGCCTGGGACTAGGAGTCATTCTATGATATATCAATTGGCCATAACATTTTTTCTTCACACCTGCACACAAGACTACTTGACACTATTTATATATTGTGCTTAGAGAGCTTCATTCAGATTTTTGGTATGGGATACACATTTTTTTATGAAAAATTTGAAATTCCTAAAATTATTTAATTAGTGCCCAACCAGACTAGCTACTAGGGCAGTACACTAACACAGATAGGGTTAGGAACAATTTATCCTCTAAGCTCTAGAATTGAAAGGTAGAAGAAGGTAAATATGGATTGACAGACAAAATCCATGAGAAATGGCTTGAATAAGTCAAGAAATAAGGACATAGCAAATACAATGTTACTTGACAAACATGTTCTTTTACCATTCAGAATCTTGGGAGTTTTTTTGAAGTTTTGAAAATTTTATTCTAAACCCTCCCCCCCCCCAAAAAATAAAAATAAAAATAAAAATTCCTCAAGGAATCTAAACTAAATTGTTTTAACTAGTATTTTTTTTTGGTGGCACACTTAGGACATATTTTCACTATTTTAAAAATGTGAGCAAGGTACCATTGGCCATTTGGTTGTTCTTGCCCCCTCACAAACAAATGCAATGGCTCTTGCATTAGAATTTTAGCTATATATATCAATGCTGGCAGGTACCTGGTTTGGTGGTTAGAACTTAGAACCATTGGTTCTGTTGGAATTGGAATTGATTCTGATTGCACACATAAGTAGAACTAAAAACCTACTTTGAGGTCAATTCTTAAAAGGTTCCAATTCCAGAACCAATTTCTGTGTGAAAAAAAAAAGCCTAGAACCAAGTGGTTAACAACAGTTAACTGCCAATTTCAGTCCTGGTAACCCACCTAGGCTGTAACTAGACCAGATATGGTCTGATTTTTAGAGCTGGGATTGGAACTGAAACCATATTCTAATTTTTTTGAAGAACTGGACCTAAAACTGGATTCCTGGTTCCATTTATGTGTGGAACCAGAAGCAAAGCCATTCTAATTTTAAAAAAAGTGAAAGTGACGGTTCCTCGTAAAAGTATAGAACCATCCAACATTACTATATGTATGATGGCTAAACTTCACAAGAGGAGCCATCTAAAAGGTTCATTGCAGTGCATCCAAAGCCCTGTAAACAAATTGGTATAAATGCAAAGGATGAGTGTTTTCATTGCAGTTTCTGACCAATGTTTTGTTTTGGTGGTGAATTTTTGTCACATGGTGCGAAAAAATTCTTGGCGAATTACCTTATGGATCTGAGCCAATAGATTTGAAAAAATCATCATAATGCCATGACATGGATGGCAAGTAACCATCTTGTTGACCAATGATCCTGACCATGTGCTGCCCACATTGATCAACCACCTTCATTGGATGCCAACAATATCACATGTAACTAGTCTTCATTGTCACGCTGCTCTCCCAAGTGTGGCTCCCATTGTTAGCTTTGATGAAAGCTTAGGAGCAAGGTTCGTTGTCAATATCAATATGAGACTTTAAAAGTTTAGTACTATAATAAGATGAAAATTTGTTTTTGTGTCTTGATAGATTTAGTTTTGAATGTTTAGATTGAACAAGTTGGAATGGCGGGAGGCACAATGAAGGAGCATTGCAAGGGCAAAACTTTTTCATTTATGAAGATAAGCTTTCAAAACTCATGAATGTTTTTTGTAAATCTTATTGATCTTACCTTGATCGCATCATTTTGTGATGTGGCATTCAAGATCAGATCTTTGTTGTTCATGGCTTCTTCAATGTTTGGAGTAATGCAACAATGAGATATTGACATATTTTTTCTTGAAGGTACACATGACCATGAATTTCTTTCTAATTGAAATTGATAGCTATGAAATATGTTTATGAGTTCTTGGATGTTAACAAATTAGAAATTAGAATGTCACAAGTTGCACAAATATGAAGTTTTGAATTGCAACTTGACATCACATTCAATGTTTTCAATAGATGTGTTGCAAGGTTATTTGGTTTAAACTTGTTTGGGGGGATGAGGATGATGAGGTGCAAGATTTGCTCCAAGATTGAGGGGAGAGATAAATTGTTAATTCCAAAGCTTGCTTCTCTCATTAAACCTTTAAATTTATTGAAGTGTAGTGTTGCTAAATGTGGAATGGCTATTGGTGCAAATTATGTGAACCTTAACAATGCACATAAGAATAATGAAAAATTGTATGCTTCTACAAGGTGTGACACATTTGTTGATTTAGTTGAAAAGGTAGGGAACGTAGAAATGAAAAACAAATATGTGAAGTTAATTTGTTACTATATGACATTTGTTGAAACAAAGGATGTTCAATGATTAAATTTGAAGACTTCAAAATATTTTTTAGTTTATGCAATTTAACAACTACCCACATAAGCATTGTTCCAACAATGGTTGAAGCAATGCACAACATTGTGTTATAAGCCATTAAAGTCGCAATTTAAAAACAATGTACATCTGAATGAGTTGTGACAAAGTTACCACCATTGATAATTAGAGTTGGTTGAATGTGCATGTGTATGTGATGAAACATTTAAAGAACATCTTAATTTTTTTCAATTTGTGAAGGTTAGAAACTGGCACCACTTTTAACAATCTAACCTCCTTGATTGTCAAGGGTCTTGTTAAAAGTATGGGGGCTTGAGGGAGATTGAAATTGCAAACAAATTGGTTTGTTTTGGAATGGATGAGGATACTCTTTTTTTAAGGTGTGAAATTTAGTGTCACCATTTAGTTGATGTTAAAACATGCTCCATATGTTTTTGGTGTGCATTATATAGTGCACCACACAAACTTGGTTGTTTAAACTTTGAGTGGTTTGAATTTGGTAATCAAGATCAAATCCTTTTTTTTTCCTACATGACTATTTTGCATATTATTTTAAGTGATATCCTAAGTTGACTAAGCTTATTAAATTGTTGGAATGCAAGGTCAACAATTTTTTAAAAAATATAGTGGATTTTAATGTTATCATTGTCCAATTTTTTAAATTATAAATTGTTGAGTTTTGCATTGAACTGATATTGTTGTTAGTTTCTTGTTTATTGTAATAAGTGGTAGTTCCAACCTTAGGATTACCTCACTTCCTTAAAACATTTGTGAATAGTTGCAAAATCTTTTGCTAGTCATTAACCATAGTTAATGGGTAATTGGCCAAATGAAGAAGAGTTATATCATTTACTTTTAGACAACCAACCATTAACAAATTGCAATATGTTACTAAAGGAAGAATGGAGGCTATGAATCATAAGACTAAATAGTGCAATTGTTTGGATGGCAATGAAAAATTGGGATTCCTTAATGATCTCACTAAGGCATGTCTTTGTGAAATTTGGTTTGTGAAGTTTGTACATCATTTGCAAATGTTCCTACCATACTTGTCTACCATATAGATTGCTTATGTAGGTCATGAACTTCTTCTATTTGCATAAATATATTTTTCTAAAGATATGATACAAGAAAAGCTCAACTTTTTAACATTCCCATTGTTGAAGAACAATGCACATTTTTGTTATTTTCTTTCCCTCTTTTTCCCTTATTTCCATGCCCTTGTGCAGCATGTCTCATAGAGAATGGAAAATTGAGAACAAAGGTGAACTTTATGATGCAAATGAAATTGAACCATCTGAATAAAACTCATCACATCAATGACATTGGGCCATATGGATTGAAAATAGAGAAATTTGATATGGAAGAAAATTTTCACTTGGGTGAAATGGATGACAACAAGAAATGATATGACCATATGAATCAAGTTAAATCAACACAATGAAACTTTTTGCTCAAGTGAAATCGATTGCATGGATGAGACCATTGATGACACAAAACCATTTGCATAATTTAAGACATGAATAAAATTGACCATGTAAATAGAATTGGAATATATTATACAAAATTGTCAAATGGATGAAACTGGTGATAGGACTTACAAGTTGCATTTGGAACACATGAACGGAACTTGGCAATATGGTTGAAATTGATAAAACATATGTGCCATTAGTGACATAGAGGAACCATGGTCATGCTGATGGCACAAAATGAAGTATATCACATTGATTGACAACATGAAACAACAGTATGATACTAATCAGCAGAACTTGATCATCTGAAAGAATAGTCGACAAGATTCATGTAGGAGAAACCTTTAGACAAGTCACCTTCTGGTGCTGCATCTTGTCCTAAATTCAGAACAAGATGTAAGGTGAAGAAATAATCTTGTTCAATAGCTTCTCCTTGTTCTCTTAATGATGTATCCAATGTATAGAATTGTACATACACATTTGATAGCACAAATCATTTGCACCACCAATACACAGCGAAATGGAAAAACTATCTCCACAAGATGTACATGAGAATGTACCCAGCTCATTGGAGACAGCTCTCTGTTATCATGTGAAATGCAATTTCTAATCTTGCAATGAGCAGGACATGTTCTCTCTCATCTAAAGTCTGTGATTTGGCTACAAACTTCTGAGGATTCGACTGCAACTGTTGTGGATTGATCCACAAGTGACTGGCACCCCGTGGACTTTCGGGCACAATGAGAGGTGACACATATTGACACACTTATGTAACAACACTGTTGGAAATATATAGCTTTCTCCATGTGTCTCTTCAAAATGAAAAACCAAGATGGCTTAGATGGCTCTGTCTAGAACAAAACACATACAATGTTGTGATTACAAAGCTGAAGGACAGAAACAACAACAACAACACCAGCGCCTCCATTTTTGCTTCTGTTGTAAGAAGTGTCTTCTGTCTGGAAGGGCCATTTTTTTAGGACTGACATTGTATTCTGTGGATGATCTGCATGTATACACCGCATTGCACCAGAGAAATTGTCAGTAACTCACAGAAAAGCTTTGAAACTCCCTATTTGGATTTCAACATATTCAGGGTGTAAAACTCCACTGACAAAAACCTGTGGGTCAATGGGAAGAGTCTGATGCTTACACTGGAAATGCAAATGAGCGGCCACTTGCAGTACTGCTGTTTGACCTGTAAGAAATATTCCCAGTTGACAGAGGTGGACTTGACTGGTTGAATGAAATTGAGTTTGAAGCAAGTGCAGAAGCTGCCACATTGATGAGAGTCATTTCACCATTTTTCAGTGGTTTTTGGAACCCAGACTGATCAGTTTCCACTTGTCCTGAAAAAGATGGCATTTCTGCTTGATGACATGCTTTGGATGTCTCTGCCTCATTTGGTGATTTTGCAAATATGCTGTCAGAGCATGGTATTGTTTTTGTCTCATCTTGGGCAGATTCTTCTCCTCTTCCATTCAATTGTGTACTATGCAGGTTTGCAGTATTCTGGTTTGCAGGCTTGGAGGCTAATAATCCCTGTACTTGTTTATCCTCTCGTGCAGAGGACATGGACACAGTTGGTTGAGAGTTACAACTGGATTCTTCAGCCTGCTGGTCTGCTTTCTGTCCTCCTCCTAGTATGCTGTCAGGTTCAGATGCCACATCTGGCACTCTTGTGGTCTCCAAATCTGTTTTTCTCTCAGGAGGTAATTGGAACCCTCTTGATCCTTCATCCTCTTGAACTTTTGACTCCACCTCCTGCTTGTCCAGCACATCTACCTGGGGCATGACAACATCCTCAGCCTGCTGGTCCGCTTCTTGTGCTCCTCCTAATGTGCTGTGAAGTTCAGATGCAACATCTAGCACTTCTGTGGTCTCCAAATCCATATTCTTCCCAAGAGGTTGGAACCCTTGTGATCCTTCATCCTCTTGAACTTTTGATTCAACTTCTTGCTTGTTGAGCACATCTACCTGGGGCATCACAGCATCCTCAGCCTGTTGGTCTGCTTCCTGTGCTCCTCTTAATGTGCTGACAGGTTCAGATGCCACATCCAGCACTTTTGTGTATTCCAAATCTGCTTTTGTCCCAAGCTGTTGGAACTCTCTTGGTCCTTCATCCTCTTGGACATTTGAGAGAACTTCCTGCTTGTCTAGCACATCTACCTGGGGCATGATAGCATCCTCAGCCTGCTGGTCAGCTTCCTGTGCACCTCCTAAGGTGCTGACAGGTTCAGATGCCACATCCAACACTTTTGTCGTCTCCAAAACTGCTTTCCTCCCAGGAGGTTGGAACTCTCTTGATCCTTCATCCTCTTGGACATTTGAGAGAACTTCCTGCTTCTCTGGCATATCTACTTGGGGCATGACAGCATCCTCAGCCTGCTGGTCTGCTTCTTGTGCTCCTCCTAATGTGCTGACAGGTTCAGATGCCACATCCAGCACTTTTGTGGTCTCCAAATCTGTTTTTCTCCCACAAGGTTGGATCACTCTTGCTCCTTCATCCTCTCGGAGTTTTGATTCAACCTCCTGGTTCTCCAGCCCATCTAGCTTGGGCATGACAACATCCTCAGCATGCTGGTCTGGTTCTTGTGCTCCTCCCAAAATGCTAACAGGTTCAGATGCCACATCTAACACTTTTATGGTCTCCAAATCTGTTTTTCTCCCACGAGGTTGGATTGCTCTTGCTCCTTCATCCTCGTGGACTTTTGACTCAACCTCCTGGTTCTCCGGCCCATCTACCTTGGGCATGACAACATCCTCAGCCTGCTGGTCTGGTTCTTGTGCTCCTCCCAATATGCTGACAGGCTCAGATGCCACACCCAACACTTTTGTGGTCTCCAAATCTGTTTTTCTCCCACAAGGTTCGATCCCTCTTGCTCCTTCATCCTCTTGGATTTTTGATTCAACTTCCTGGCTCTCCAGCACATCTACCTGGGGCATAACAGCATCCTCAGCCTGCTGGTCTGCTTCCTGTGCTCCTCCCAATATGCTAACAGGTTCAGATGCCACATCCAGAACTTTTGTGGTTTCCAAATCTGTTATTCTCCCAGGAGGTTGGAACCCTTGTGATCCTTCATCATCTTGAACTTTTGATTCAACTTCCTGTTTCCCTGTAGAATTGTCGAGATTATCATCTGTGAAAGGTGAATTGTCCTCACAAGTTTCTCTGTTTTTCAGCAAGTTGTCCATGTTCCTTTGAGGCACAGACGTATGAACTTCTTCTATGTCTGACACATTACTAGGGTCCTCTCTGGTACATGTTGCTTGCTGCAATGGCTGTTCATTTGTCTCCCCAGAGTGCTTGCACTGGTCCACTGAAAATGCCTCATACTGAGGAAGTACACTATCAGGGCTAAGCAATGTTGTTAGGTTCTTCTTGTCAACCAAATTGTCTCCTTGCCACTCTGCCAGAGGCACTTCTAATCCAACTTTTGTGGCTCCAGGTGAATCATACTCAACAGGCTTTGCTTGAACATTTTCCACGATGTCATCAATTGATGCAAGAATGACGTGACCTGTGTTGGATGGCAAGATTACCTTGCTTGGAAGCTGCTGAAGTGGCCTAAGTTGCAGGGATAAGCATTTGCTTTCCATATGGTGTTGTCCATCTTGAATGTGTGGAGGTGTAGTGTTGCTCATGTGCAGAAACCCATTCCTCACTTGCATATCCCCCTTCGACATGTTGTGGTCATCTGCCTTCACTGTACTGTTGTTTGCAACAACTTCATTCAACCTCCTGATGTTAGATGTTCCACTCTTCCCTTCAGAAGCTCCTTCTTGCACAGGGAGGAAGTATGCAAAAGGCAAGAGTTCATCACTGTCTTTGACTCCTTGTGAGACATTGTTGTTTTCATCAGTCTGTTGATATTCACCAGAATGCAAGGATGACAAAGATCCTCTGTCTTCAGCATCAGTTGGAAACACCATAGCCTCACTGTCACCAGCTCCTGGCTCTTGACCAGAACTTATAGATGATAGTAATCCTTCTGCATTCACAGTCTGCAAAGAAACTGGAGGTGTGAAGTCCTCAGAGGAGAAGGGTGGTTCCATCTCATCCTCTAGACTAGCTCTCTCTTCCATATCAAAATTCTTGCGACTGGTTGATCTTTCCAGTCCTGCAATTTCCATTTCCACCTCTGGAACATTTTCCATGTTTTCTGTGCCATTGATGGAAGGTTCCTGTCTCGAAACCTCCTCCACAGATGGGGACATAATATCTGCAGAATCTTCAAAGTGATTCTGGATTTGTTCTGGTGAAATTGTACATGCACTCAGAGGATTGTCTTCATCTACGTCATCTTTCACTGAAGTTGAGTCATGAAGCTCCTGGCTTTGTTCGATCCACTTGCAACTATCCTCTTTGGTGCCAAATCTCACACTCAGTTGTGCTGCTAGTTCATTTCCACTTGTTGGCTTTGCCTGGCTGTTGCTGCCATTCTTGAGAACCTCTGCTGCATGTTCCACTGCATCATGAGCTCCACTAAAAGGAAGGGTTTCAATCCCCATTTCAATGTGAGCTTTTCCATTTTCAGTATCAACAGCATTCACCTTCTGCAAGCATTCTTGTCCATTCAGAAGGTCAAGCTGATTGTTGAACTCTGGAGCCACATCAGAGAAATTGCTGTTGTCTGCCAAAGCACAAACCAACCTTCATTAACTTTTGAATTGGAAATTTCTCCAAATCATTTTACAAGGAAAGCTTGCAACTCAGCAATGCTACAAGACTTCACATAGCATGCAGGTAAATTCTGGTTATGTACAAGGCTAACCAAATTGTACAGAAAGGCATGAAAAAGGGACTACCTGTAGAAATGACAGGCAACACATCTCCATCCTCTGAGCTACAAAGTGAATGTAAAATCTTTGAAGGGACCAAATAATCTGTTTCTTTCTCCACATCAACTGTCGGGATAAGATTCGAGCAAACATTAAGCAGCTCATACTTCCAATTGTCCATTGGGCTCACAACAGTGGCTGGCATTTCAAAGGTGCTTTCTGAGCTCATGGCTGTCTCTTGGGTGGCTTTCAAGCTATTTCTGGAGCTTGTTGAATCCAAACTTGAGCTTGATTCCTCTGAATGTGAACTAGAAATTAATTCATCTAAACTTGAACTTGATTCCTCTGAGTTTGAACTGGATTCATATTGAGTAGAAATCAATTCATCCAAATTTCTACTTGATTCCTCTGATCTTGAGCTTTGTTCTTCCAAAAGTGACCTCGATTCTTTACTGGATTTGGCATTCGCATCACTACCTTGTGAAGATGTATCAGAAACTGCTCCTTGCAGGTTAGTCTCTGGACCAGATATAGATGCAGGCACCTTAGGTTCATTAGGCTCCCCCTCTGTCAACTCTGACTGCACTGGATGCTCAGGACTTCTATGAACCATACCATCAGGATCATTGGAGACTTCATTAGCAGCTTGCAGGTTCCCAATAGCAGAATTTGGAAGACCATACTTTTCAAGTTCCTCTTCTGACCCCTCCAATGTCTGAGACATCTTGGTGCACTCCTTTGGTACAAGTCCTCCTTCAGGCACAACGGTTGTGAAGTCCTGGCTAAAACTGTTTTCTTGTTTTGCCTCATGAACTTCCCCATCATCATAGGTTGACAGCACTGCAGGATCCAAGGGGCCAAAACGTGGGGGAGAAGATACCAGATAGGAGGCATCAACCTGTGGCACCAAAATGGGGTTCTCTGTAGATTCCTCCTGCTCCTCAGCTTCCTCCACAGGGGGTAGGAGTTTCACTCCACCATTAGAGCTGTTTGGCAAAGACAAGGTTTCCCCTAACCCCTGTTCCTCCTCATCTTCTGGGGATTGCAAATCCTCTGAAGTTATTTCAGTGGCATTAATCCTTGCACTAGGCTCTGCATTGGATTGTCCATTCGATTGTGAACCACTCTCTGTAAGAAGGATCTGTGCTAAAGATCTTCGTGAGTAAGCACTGAGGTTTCTGTCTGAGAGGCTTTGCAACATGGGAGGGGTCGGGGGTGTTTCGGCGGTCATGTTGGTGGGACTTGAACTCAAATTGGTTCCAAGGAAGTCATGATTGTTTCCCTCCACCTTGGTAATAGGCACAGACAATGAAGAAATGACCTTCCTGAATGCAGGACTTCTGGGGCTCACAGCTGTGGAAGCACTGTGAGCTGGGCTTTGGGTCCGGGAGCTCGCTGTACCCCATATAGGACTTGACCTAACTGAGACTGAATGCCACTGATTGTCAATGGCATCAAGTAAATCATCACTTGTGAAATCAGGAATGTCTTTATTGGCCAGGAGAGGCTGCACCATCTCAAGTAGTGTTATCAGAGGCTCTGACACTGGCTCTGTTCCATACTTTGTTGCAACTTGAAGCAACAAGTGTGTCACTGGCACACCTGCAAAAGCAAAGACAAAAATGTTTAGCACTAGCTTGAAATCTGTACAATCTCTCCTCCCCAACCTTGGATCCCTAAAGTGTCAAAGCAGAACTTCTAATCTGAGCTCTGAACCTGAATTTTTCCTACTGAGCAAAAGGATCCAATTCCAGTAGTTTCATCATACTAAGATCTTCTTGACAATTTGGGCATGAAAAGAACCTGATTGAAGAGCTGGTACCTTGAGATGAGAGGCCAGATAACAGCCTACAAACTGTGGCTGTATTTGCCTTCAGCCTTTCCTTTGTTGGTTCCTTCAGAAATTTCTGCAATCTCCACAGATGTCAGGAGCAAATACTTTGTTCAGCAAAAGTTTCCTTAATACACTACATTTGCGACCAGATAAGAGCTGATGGACAATGATCTCAAGATCCAGCTTGGATTATCCAAATCAAGGAGCAACTTATCAGCATTGCTTTGCTGCAGCTTTGAACTTCTTCTAGACTTTTGGCTAAAGAGAGGACTCAATAGAAGTGAAGGTAACTGAGACACACAAGAAGAAGTGTAGGTGGTTTGCAGGAACCTGGGATTCTGGGAAAGACGAGTCATAAATCATCTCTAAGATGGAATGAAGCTCTTCATCTCCTGTCTCCACCCTCCTTCGAATGCTATCCTGCACACCCCTCACAAGAAAATAACAAGATCTCAGTACATGTGCTCTATAACTTGACAGGATGCATTTCATTCAAGAAAACGCTCCAAAACCGCAGAAACAAAAACTGCAAAAAGAAGACATGAGATCTCTCTAATTCATTCCAAAACTCTGCACGGAAAGCTTCAGGAGTCACAAACACAGAGTCTCGATAACAACATGTCTGCCGACAAGCCTGACTGAGTCTCTTCTCCCTTAATCCACCTTTGAGAAGGCAGGATGAAGAACCTGCATTCAGCGATAAATCTTTCTGCCTTCTCGATGAGCGCAGAAACCTGAATCTAATCCCACAGTTTCAAAGCTGAGGTCCAATGACCCCATTGCAGCAGCCCAATTGACTTGTTTGAGAAGCATCTGCCATCGGCCTACTTGAGGGGGTTTGGATTTTAAACCCAGTCGTAAGGTTGATTCACACTGGAAAAGAAGTACGCAGATGGGCGTGGTAGCTCAAAGAAGAGGGGCACTAACCAATTCGAGTTGGAAGGCTGTGAGCGCATTCTCGGTGTCATTGAGCCTATTCTTGTTCCTCTCGCTTCCCGATATTGCTCTGAGGAAGAACGCCATCGCTCCAGGTCTCGCTTCAGCTAGCTCCAGGCTCGGTTCGGACTCAAAGTAATTCTTTGATTATTGCCGGTGTGTACGAGATGCTATTCCAAGTTTTTCTTCTCTAACAGTTGCCCTCAGAAGCTCGAACTGATGTTGAAGATCTAAGCTAAAGTGCAGATCTCGCGGTGCATAGTAGTGATAGAGGTCCTGTTGTTGCGTGAAGCTTGAAGGCACCTGCACTGCAACGTACGCGCATTGCAACTCAGCTTGATCTAACAAATTATTATCAAGAAGATCCTCGATAGACAGCTCGTCTCTCCGCAATTACATAAGGTGTGCTTTATTCGAGCTCCCTTTTCTCCCTCTGTACCGCGAGCTCCTTCGCCGGAGTCTCCTCGAATTTCTCACAATCTTCCTCACCTTGCTTCTAGCTCTCTCCCAGCTTTACTATAGCTAGCTTGCAACTAAATTTACCTTCCAGCTCTATCGTCAAACGAGCTTCAAGCAAGCTTCTTGTCACTTCCTTATGCCAAGCAGCTGCAGCAATCAATCAAGACTAAACTCAAGATCACAGTTTACTCGTCAACTTTGCTTGAACTTCAAGGAATCCTGAGCAAAACGTTCGACAATCTGCTACAAACGTCTCACACAAACCCAAAACACTAATGGAAGAAGACAATCTGGTACCTAACAACCCCAATTACAAAATTGAAGTTCAAGATATTGACCGTCTCTCTACTTCGATAGCAGCTATATCGACAATAACAAGATAACACGTGATCCCTCTCGTCCGGAGATCAGAAAAATCAGAAGCTCAAGAGACAGTGATCTCTCGTGAATGGACAAGATCTTCGTTTTATTTCTTAAAAAAGAAGAGAAATATTTATACAGTGCAGTAGTGGAGAAGAAGAAGAAGAAGACTCAATGCAAAAGCACGCGGGACTCGATGCCGTACAGGATGCCGTTAGATGATGAGCGTCACAAAAAAAAACAGCCGTGGGGCCACCACTACCACCAGATGATGCAGCAACGAGACAAAACAGTAGCGGGAGCATCATCACAGCCGCTACAGCCACAGTGATCATAATCAGGAGGTTGGCAAACATAACAGCAGCAGCTACTCCCGTTGGAATTGATCATTCACCAAGAGGAGAGCACGTGTACTTACTAGTCTATCAGCAGCGGCAGCGACACCTCTATCACACCTATTATTAAACTCTTTCTTTGTTAAATTGGATGGGAATCTATTGCCCATTTCTTAGATTTTTCCTTGTGGCATTCAGTGAGCCGGCAGGCAGCCCACGTCGATTTTGTCTCATTGTCATAAATGGAAAAGCTAGCTCCACACCCCGCCTACTGTACTTTACTCTATTCTACTCTGCGTCCAGACCTCGATTATTGGGCCTCATTCACACTGCCCGCTCCACACAGACAGCCTCAAAATTTTAGTACCGCGTTTCAAATCTCTCGTGGGTAGCAGCAGCAATAGAGTCTTCGTCAATGATTCCCAGTTATACTTTATCACGCTGACAGGCAAACATTGCCGTGTGCATTATGCACCCAACAAGGCACCGCGAATACCTGCCCCATCGATCGATCGACGAAGCACTAAAAGCTCAGTCGACTGAAGAAATACGACTCTTAACACTGAGCTACTTCTAAGATCCTCAAGTGCCTTGGTGGTCATCAACAACAACAGGAGAATATTCATTTGGTGGACTTTTTGCTTTGCACCCTGAGGGAAGGGAGGGGACTAAATTTCTTCAAATTCCAAATTCTTGTCTTCTAGCTACAAGTTGTAAACTTTCTCATTATTTTATGATAACAAATACTGGCAAACTTGATGGCAAGAAAAACAGAAGAACAAACTATAATCATCTTGAAGGAAATGGAAACACGTTGAAGAATAGGAGTAATATAATTTGTGGAAGAAAATGTGCACGAAGAATCTGGAGAGTTTTTAGAAGTCCTTTTTGTGGATCATGGGTGACTTATTTGATGGAATTGAATGCGGCAAGCTGCAATTAAGAAAAGTGATTGAGCATGAAGCACATGGGTTGTGAAGACTTGTGCAGCTGCCAGTAGCAGCAGTTGTGCCACTACTTGTTTGGCCACTGAATGGACCAATTGCAACCGACCAAATACCAAATGAGATTGGAATTTTTTTAAAAAGTCTAGCAGCATGGTTGAAAGTAACTTAATAGAAGTAAAACTAACTTCAATGTGGGTACTGGTTCACCCCAGGCAAAAGAGTCTTGAACTTGGGCCCAACCCAAATTGGAACAAGCAGCTCATCCACTCATGGCTCTGCCAATTATGGCAAGTTCAACACTTAAAATGGGAAATGTTACATAAATTTCCCCATAAATGAACTCATAGTTGGCAGTAAGATCTTGTGAGACCTTGTGACCATTCCTCAAAATATAGGACCAAATTAAAACTAGATCAGTCTCTCCCTTACAGGCAGAGCCAACAAAATTGGAGACCTCCTCAAAACCCTACTCCATGTCCAACTTGTGCTTCAAACATTTTCTAAAAAAAATACACATTAGTGTAATTTAAACTGTGTGATTCTCGTTGGTCAGTTGTCAAAAAAATGGTGGCTGACAATAAATTTGAAGTTGTTCCTTTTTTCCATCAAGCCCACATGGTAGGCCTAAAGTGTGACCAGTAAAAGTAGGATGTGAATATTTCATCATAACCAAAGAGACCCTAGCATGGCAGCACACTGGACAAGACCTTCCCACTTATATTACATATTTTGCTGCATTCTGTGAAGTCAACTTTGATTCTCACATCACTTAGGAAAAATGACATAATCTTAAATCCTTTGGGGAGGGAGAAGAGTCCTTAAGGGTCATGTGTGAAAGGGGCCTACTAAGTTCCTTTTTATATACCTCATGTGTCACTCATATTCTGTCTTTTGTTTGCCTATTTAGCACAGTGGATCATCCCTGAGAACAAAGAAGTGGATAACAACTCTCCTTACAGTGTGACACATATTATTACCTTGATGTCAAACTATGGCATTGATGGCATATATATATTACATAGGTATGGGTGAAACCACATGGTTTAGGCATGTGTTCTGGCAAAACCATATTCTGTAGTCCTGTGTCTGGGTATGTTTGCCTTGCTTTAGCATCCATAGATCAAGAGAAATAAGCCAAAAGAACATTTTCACTTGGAAAGAAGACAACTGTAAAATGCAACAAATCTTGACATCGTGGAGGACAAATGTACAGCAACAACATTTCATTTTCTTTGAGAAATGCATAGAGCGCCAGCAGAAATTTTCTTGTGTAACTGGAGGGCATGTTCCAAGTGGAACTTTTCCTCTGCCCAGGGCAGGCATTTTGAAAAACCGAATGCCCACTTTGATGGGAATTTATTTATTTTTCCTTTTTTTCTCCTGGTACCAAGAGGATGTCCTCCAGGTATAATGGGGAAAAAGGTTAAAAAACACAAGGTGCTTATGTCGGTTAATAGGTCAGACCTTGGGCATTACCCTACTTGTAGTCAACTGAAATGCACTAGAATTCCCTGTGTGGAAAGCTAAAGAGAAAGGTTCAAATGCCTAGATTGAAGTAATTGCTTCCGCATAGCCTGGCGGACTTTAAAGAGGTATTAAAAACGAACTTATATAAGTTGATTCTTCATTTGTTTAATGGTCCATTTTGACTCCTCCCTTCAATACCACTTGACCCCAAAAAACAGTCTACTATGTGGATCTCTGGGGTCTGCAAATTGCAAGTTCATTGTTTTCACTTTTGTGGGACTTCCATTATCCAGCTTGTCGTCTTTCCAAATGTATGTGGCAGCCTTTGCTAGAATATATTTTATTTTAGAGTGATAGAGACTCCTTCCTTTGTATGGAGTCCAAGCCCACCACAATATGAATAATCAAACCTGATAAATGGAGACAGGACCACAAAGGTTGTGAACAGCCTAATAATTTGGAATGTGTATTGACAAGTATTTTGATAGTAGTTTAAATTGATATGTGATGATGGCTAGAACACACCATTTTGTGTTTTTAGAGCATCTCCATGAGCACCTTGCACAATATTTTTTCATGAAAAACAATCAAGTTTATGTTGGTTTGGAGTAATAAATTGACTTTGGGATGTGCACAAGATGCTTTGCTTTGCTTGCAAAAGGCATTGCATAGTACAAGATTTACTCTTGATTGGCAGATCTAAAATGAGTGTTCCATGCGGTTCATTTGAATTGTCTATAGTCTCCTACCTTTGATTGTCCTAGTTTTTCACAATTGGAGTTGGGGCTTGGGAAAGAAGTAGCAAGCCAACTTGGATGCAAGAAATATTGTTGGAGGTCCAAATAAGAAGTATGGGTGGAGCTCCTCTACAGAAGCAAAAGAAATTTTATGGTTTCACCCTACTTGCACAATAACAAATGGAATTTAAGAGAATAAATATACCGAGTTATTAAGAGAGATCTGCGAAGAAGATTATTCCATTTCCTCACATGGTTCAAGA
>Ga0116229_10002606_pt1 | contig 29282 bp, 21 predicted proteins | sample S1TSphgellanicum_3_FD_87313 | JGI IMG/M metagenome (GOLD analysis project Ga0116229, IMG submission 87313) | Host-associated microbial communities from peat moss isolated from Minnesota, USA - S1T2_Fc - Sphagnum magellanicum MG | ecosystem: Host-associated > Plants > Peat moss > Unclassified...
ACAAACATAACAGCTTCTTCACCATGTACCCAAATCCAAAAGTCGACCCCAAAACTTGAAAAACCAACAAAAGTTGTGAGCATAGGGTGCAAAAGAAAAACCTCAGTTGGTTCTTTCTTTTCAGTTTGAAAAACTCAGTGACATGTTGGGTTTCATCCAAATTTCAGAAGGACCCATATACCACCATCAATGATTACATAACAAGCAGATTGATAACACTCACATAAACTCACTTCTTACCAAATAGCAGTCCCGGGAGAAGACAAACTTGAGCACATACGAGAAATGACAAAGTCACCCATGCATGTCCTCCTATTACCTATTAGGTAACGGGTTACAATTTAATTGATAAACCAGTATGGGAGGAGAGGTGGTTGATTTATCCAGACTTTAAAAGCACATGTTGTGATGCACTTAAAATTTATGGAAACATCAACTTGCAATTGCTGCACATAAATAGATTAATCAAAACATTCAGCTTGCTGATTTTTTTTCAAAATTTGTGAAAACATCCCATTCTCTCCAGGGAGAAAACAGTAGATTGAAAATGCCAAACAAGACCAGTACAAATACTTGCAAGCTTTCTTGCTGGATCTGGATTCCCACCACCCTCCTCTTTGTAGTAGATAAGTGACTGAATCCGCAAGCATTGAACCTTATCTCTTTATGGTCATTGTTGTTGGTATGATATGGTATGGACTTTGTCTCCTCCTAGTAGGCCCCAGTGAAGCAATAACCTCAAGCTTAACATTGATTGGAAACCCCCTGTAAATCAATTGTGGATGAACCCCAACTGAGTTTATGGCCAGGGTGAAATGACAACCAAGTTGGGAAGTTACTTGGACACAAGATGGGTGAGATTGATTCCTTGTTCCCATTCCTTAGAAGCTTTTTTGTGAAGAATTTTGCAATACCTATGTTGGTGGAGTTACACTAGTTTTGGGTATGGTGGACCATGGTCAAAAACACCTCCTAAACATGGGTCACCTGGGTTCAACCCCAGGATCTCTTCATTACAAGCAACTTTCTTAGCTCAGCCTATTACACCCAATGGTCTGCCCTTTTGTAACAATGTGTCAAAGAAGAATATATATACTAATAATTGGAACTTTTTGGGTTCTCCATGTTCCCAATGGGAATGGCCATTGGGAATCCAATGAATGTACAAAAAGGCATAATGTCATCCACCATCTTCTGTCCAGGTAACTTCCCAATGTGGTTCTCATTTCACCCTGGCCCTGAGTTTACACCTTGGTAACCTATCCTGGAAAAAGTAGGTCCTGGAGAGAGGTAGGTGGGTATGACAATAAGTGCCTACTATGTAAGTAGATCAGTGTTTATTGGTGCCCTTTTCTGATTTTGCAAAAAGTGGCCCATTTTGGATGAAAAACACACATTTGACACAACAAGTTTGGGGGTGGTGGTGGTGGTGACTAAAGAAATTATTTACCTGCAGAGAGAGTAAGTAGTAGGCCTACTACTAGACCTAACTGCTACTAGGCCTAACTGCTGCTGCTTTTAGACCACACACTGAGTTTAGTAGGAATTTTTCTAACTTGGGGTAAACTGCACTGACCCCATCATATATGACACAAGCTTGTGACTGTTTTGATCTTCTTCTTCTTCTTCTTCTTCTGTTGTTGTTGTCATCTATGATCTCAAGCTAGAACCTCTCTGGAAGGAGCAAGTCCTAGTTCTTGGGTGTGTTTTTTTTTCAGCATGTGAATTGCAGCATGTTGCAGCTTTCCAATACTGATCATGGTGTGTGCTTCTCTCTAGTTTGAGCTCAGTTTTGAGTTTTGGCCAGCTGTGAATTAAAATGAGTCTTGCTTGATTTGCTTCTTGTTTTGTTGGTTTGTTTTGTTTTCTTGCAGAAGTCTAGTAAAATTTTGCACTTTACCATCTCTTTCTTCTTCTTCTTCTTCTTCTTTCCTTATTGAAGCAGGTGTAGCAGCAGAGCTTCACTCTGATTGTGAAGCATAAGTGTCTAGTAGCAGTTTCGGATTGTGAAACTGTGTGTGGTACTTGTTTCCAATTTTGAAGCTGTTTCTAGTTTCTTGTGGGTGCAGAGATTTAGCTTGGTTTTTTGGGACTGGGAATTGAACTTGGTGTTATGAAAGCAAGAGCTGCAGGTGTGGTGTTTGATCCAAGCATGATGAATTGATCATCATAGGATTGTAGTAATATTGTGTGATGAAATTGACATTTGGGTGTGTGAATTGTTGAGCTGCTGTGTGTTTGTTTATGAAACTGAATCTGTTCTTTCTGTTGTTACCCACTGTCCAGCTTGCAACTGAAATTCAGCAACGTCTTGAACTGTTCAAGTATAGTTGATGGAGTTCATGGGGAGTGGATCAGCTGAAATGGATCTACAGGAGGTCTCAGGTGGAGACTGACTACTGAGGATGATTAAGATGAGATTTCTAAGATTTAAATTGCAGTGATGCAGATGAAGAACTCCTATGAATGTCTACTGGCGTACTACGCACTTTGACTTTGAATTTTGAAAATCCCAAATTGCAGAATCGGATATATCCATTGACAAGAATCTTCAAACACGGGAGCTGCTTCTTCTTCAAATTTAATGTTGTCATTTGGATCCCTGAGAGGACTTGGATCCGGCAGCTTGTCTTCCAAGTGGGAAGATTATGGAGGTCAGTAACAAATACCATTTTCCCAGGCAGCTTTGAATCTTGGTGATCAGTCAAATTTTTGTGCACCAAGAATGCAATAGTATGTGTTGCTGATTATTTGTTAGTGAAGGATGTGGAGCTCATCATCATGTCGAGCTGCTGCAGCATAATCTTCTTAGTTGTCAAACTGCAGGCAATGAGTCAAAATCACCATCGGCAGCACAGGCAGGAGTAGTCACCCCTGGTCTGCAACATGAGTGTGGATACTATGATGTGGAACAAGTGCAGAGAGTCACCAAAGCCTTATTGGTCACACTGGCTCGGGTGTGTGTGGAGCGATCCAGCGCAGGCGAGCTAGTGATGAGAAGCAGTCTAATGAGTTCGGCAGGAACAGCTGCAGGAGGAGGAGCAGGAGGAGGGGGATCAGGAGGAGGAGCAACAGCAACAGGGGCAATGAGAGTGGAGGGGGAGACCAAGAGAGAGATGCTTGAGTATCTACAGCAACAAAGTGAAGCATATGCCAGTGGAAGTGGTGCACTCAGCAACTCTCCAGCTATGGCCACAGTATGTTGAAACAAACCACTTCCCCCTCCCTCCTCCCACCTCACCACCCTCTTCTGTCTGCATTCACATCCCTTACACGATGATCATTGCATGAATCCAAGAATATGCAAACCATATTCTGAGGCCACAAGCCCACATTGCAAATACTTGTGGTTTCAACATCAAGACACAACAACAAGACATGAGGAGGTGCCAGCAGGCTCTGTTTGGCTGCTGAAGTTCCTTTTGGCTGTGAATAAGCTCCACAAGCTTGTTTGGGAGACTTGATCAATCTGAACACGTATCTCTGAAAAACAGTTGAGGAAATTATGCACATACATAGGCACCTTACACCTACAAGAGGGCCTCATATACCTACTTACACCTACCTACACTAAATAGGTGTAAGAGGCCTCTCTTGTAGTGGAAGGTGTATCTCATTCCTACCACCTCATGATCTATGTATGTTTAGTTTAGGGGAAGGGTCTATCTTTAGACCCTTCCAGGATTGTGAGCAGCCCTGCACTTGGCCTGCCAGCCTTGTGACAGGCGCCTCAAATCTTGGAAGGTCTAAGGTCTAAAGATAGACCCTTGCCCTATGCAAAGAAATGGTGAGTGCGAAGAATGAAATATAGAAAGTTTTGAAAAGCAGGATGCTTACAAAAGTGTAAGGTCCTTTTGACTGGTCAGCAGGATCTTACAATTTTGTAAAGCATCCTGTGCAAGGTTGTGCCTGAGAAAAGATGAAAAATACAAATGGAAAATTGCAGCACTTCTTTACAGCTTGTATAGCAGTTGACTGGTGCTTTAGGATGGGTAAAGCTTGATGGGTAAGGCCCACGGGAGGCTGACATTCCTGAAATCTGGGGCTCAACTGTTGCCTGTCCTAAACCCCTTCAGGAATGCCCTCACCCTTGGCCTTACCCTATGCTTTACACTCAGCAACAAAGAATTAGACTATTCTTCCTTCAACCCCGACTCAACTACTGCCTCATCTTAGGTCGGGAATGCCCCCCACCCTTTAGCATTACCCTACACTTTACACTCAGGGACGAAGTGTTAATTAACCTGTTCTTCCTTCAATCTCGAGGACCCAGAACCCCCTCCTGCTCCATCAAGATGTTGTAATTATTTCTGTGTTAATTTCACACTCCCTTCAGTCATCCCCTGATTTCAGGAGACTCCATCTTTCTATTATTTCTTTTAGACTAGCAGTTTCTTTTCATAAAAACATGATGAAGGATAAAAAATAATAATAAGATCTTCATTTAAAAGGGACATTTGAACTTCAAACTTCCCACCATTCTCAATCATTTGCCTTAGCTCTCTTCCCTCAAACCACCTGAGGTTCTCAGGTTTGAACCTTCCTTATCTGATTGGCTTGGGAGAGAATCTCCAATGTGTCTTCCTTCTCCACAACCCACCCCCCACAGGACCCTGAACATCTCTTCATCTTTTCATCTTCACTAGAATTTGGCATGCAGAATTTGACCTGCTTGACCAAGTGTCACCTTGCCCGCATTCTTTGGGCTTCTGACCCCCCAAGGTCTTTGGAGATCAACCACAATACTTTCAGCTCATACTGCATGCAAGTAATTTCTGAATTGATTTCAGTTCATACTGCATGCAAACAAGGGTTCTCAATTGACTGAGACATCCCTTTTTTCTAGTGAAAGCATGCTATACCATTGTACATAATGTATCTTGTGCATTCAGGGCCTTTTTTGTAATGTAAAACTCCGTTATAAAGTCATGCTAAAGAGCCAATTTTGTAATGTACAACTTGATTATGATGTATTGCTATAGATGACTGCTTGATCTTAGTCCTCAGAGATCTTGCTCATGATTGAATTAGCTACCTCTGGTGTCTTGATTAATGGAGCCCATCATTTCCAAGGAGCTTTTTATGTAAGGTTACTACACAGAAAAAAAGCTAGTAATTCGTCTGAATTCAGGAATGATTCTTATCTGTATGAAACCTGATTTCATTCTGCTGCCATCATTGTGGACAGGCTGCAAACCCATCTAAGGTAGTGGATGACATACTTGAGAGTTTTGTGCGTTCCAAGCGTACTCTGTTGACGAGGGTATCAAGCAAGTTAATGTACAGTGAAAAGATGGATGACAAAATTGGAGACTTTGTCCAAGAGCTAGAGCGCAGCAGTACATGGATGATTGGACGTCGAGAGGTCAGTGGCAAATTGAAACTTTTTCAACACTGGAATTCATCCAGTTCTGAAGCTAACCTTTCTTATCAGGTTGCTGTTTGGCAGCCAAGAGTTCCCAGAGAAAGACCTAATTGGACCTTTTTGGAAACGAGAAATCCTCAGATTGATGAAAAATTGCCATCTTAAACTAGTTAGGTCATCATCTGCATGCAATTTGGCTGAAAAAACCATGATGAGGCTGGCTCAACCTACATCTCAGAAATAATACAGCATTTGGGAATCAGGTGATTGCAAAGGGAATCCTGAAGCGTGTAGATCGCAGCAAATCACACCACTGTGCAATGAGATTCGACAACCGTGATGAGTTGGCATATCACAAATTGAGATGTGCACTACGGCCCATCTCATGCAACAACCCTGGCTGTGGAGATGCTTTCTCTGCCATCTATGCTGAACCGCATGATGCCTCCTGCCCTTTCAAGCTTCTTCCATGCCATTTAAAATGCAAGGCTACAGTGACCCGCAGCAATATGGAAAACCATTGTGCCACAGTCTGTCCAATGAAGCCCATAACTTGCCCATTTCATCATGTCAGTTGCCCCACTTCCATGCCACAGGTATGTAATATGATCACAACTGCCTAAAGCATCCTTAGATCATCCATCACTCCGTATTGCCTAATTCAAACAAAATTCACACACCAGCAAAGTTTTCTGCTCCAACTTGAAATGCATGATCGTGTCTCCATTCTCATCAGCATCTTGTGCTTGAAACTACACAAGATCTCCACTTGAAAAATTTCTTGATGTTGATAGACAAAACAGGCAACTGATTAGTTGCTGCCTGGTAGTTAAATAGCTGCAGCCTGGTAAGAAAGAAGAGCTTTGTTACAGATCAATTAGAAATGTGAAAACAAAGTTTTGTTGTGATTGGTGGAGGTGGTGCAGGGAGAGGTTGAGAAGCATTGTGAAGATAACATGGGGCAGCACTTGTTACTGCTTCTCAACAGCCTGCAAAATCAGAAGCTCTCCATCGGCATGCAAAGCCAGCGTATCCAGCTTATTGAGAAGGTTTATAACTCACTTCATGTCAACAACAGCAAGGATTATCCTAGAAATCATCAATCCCTATGCAATTTACAGCATTGAGCAACCAGCTTGAACCCTACATCATATTGAAGATTTGACAAACTTGGCTACAAATACCACCCAAAATTTCATTAGTATGATCAAAAAGTGAACTTTGTGATGACTGGTGCAGGCTATGGCAGTAGGCCAAAGGGGTGAAGCAGGTGATATGGGATCAGTCCAGTCAACTCTTAGGGAACATGAAATTCGTCTGAATTCATTGGAGCAACAGCTGAAGAAACTCCAGCAGGATGTGAAGGCAACAGATGTTTCTGCAGAAGTTTTGCAACTGCGACGAGAGGTTCGCAATCTTCAGAGACAGAATTGCAACAGCCCATGATGATAACAACACATTTCATGAGCTTGCGTCAGACCCAGCATGGAACTTGATTTCTTTCCAAACCCTTTGTGAATTTATCTGGATAGATGAAACAAGGAAAATTGGCAAATCCCCCTGAGATTTTAGCTTGCCAGAATCTTGCCTGTCTTAGAGGGCTTACATTCAAAGTTTAATTCTTTGAGACAAGTGTGAAGCTGTATGAAATCCACCACCTGTGATTGACCCAGCATCCCACACATCAGCGCTCATTAGATTCCAGAAAATACCAAAAAAGAAAGGGCTACCATCACCAGGGAACCATACTCTAGAACAATTACCCAATTTTACTGGAAAGTTTGAACACACTGATTGTATATACACTACCAGGCTGCACAAGCCATTTTACAAAAGACAATAGTGGCATCAGACCAAACTCCCCTCAGTTCAGAATCAATCCAAATGTACCATGTATCCATGTGTGTTATCAATCATGTGATACCATTGGCACCTTCACCATGAGCCAACAACAAAAGCATTGTATGAAACCAGTCTCTACAAGATGAACACAACATACAAAGGAGGATTTAGGAAAGCAGACAGCAATCACCTCATGTTCAGTTGAGTTGCCAAAAGAAAACACAAAATGGCAACCGGTCACAGCAACACACTACCATACCATGTTGCACAAGCATATATCATGCTAAAGGATCAAGGTGACAGAGACAATGATGCCTTGATGTATGATAGTATTATCTGTTCATATCTTTTCTCTTGTTTCAACAAAACAGAGTTTAGCAGGAGCTTGGTCAACAGCTTAATGCCTTTTGTGTGCGCAGCATCTACAAGCTGGATTCAGTGTCCAGTAGTTCACAAAACCTCCCTGAATGGAAAATTCGTTCTCTGCATGTATTCCCTGTAGATCCACTGTTATGATGCTGTTGCCAGAATGGTGATGCATATTCTTTAGTTGCAAAGATGGACTGAGAGCTTCAAACATGCAATGTAGACATATTGTGCACAATTTCATTGAGAAGAGCAGAATTACTCATCATATGTACACTTGTTAATCCAGTTGCAAACTGCTATTCCTACTAAACTGAATCTCAGTAGCAAACTAAAGAATTCGTTGTTTAGCCAAATGGATTCTCTAGCTATGGGAAATAGAAATGCCATTTTGACCTTAAACCACAACCACGTGATAGCCATCCACCTTACTTTGAGAAAAATGACCCAAAAACAATCAATAAAATGCCATAAGCAAGCCTTCACCAAACTACTCTATCACCCGAAAATAACATGCATCATAAGTTGTAGGTTCTTTGTTAGGTAGAAACACACATTAAAGTCATCCACAGAGATAGTAAAACCCAAGAATAAAACCTCAAATTTCCCTAAAATTGAGGATCACAATTAACATGTAGGATGGGCTTGTGTGCTAAAGGAAGATAAACTATGTCCTCAACCCAAGATAATTTGAGTTTACTTTTGTTTCATATGTCTTGCCTGTGTTTACATGTCTACCCGGGGGTCTACATAGGTTATGGGATACCTAAGGGGGACTTAAGCTTTACACAAAGCCTGCTTAAGAGGTTGGCTAGAGATTTCTTTAAGTAAAAGGATATCTAAAGTTTATTTAAGGGGTTACTTGAGGACTATTTAGGAAGACATCTCAAGATTTACCTAGGTTATGGGATACTTACTAATTATTTAAGGGACATTCAAGGGCTACCTAAGGAATCCAATGAGACATTTAAAGACTTACTTAAGTTATATGATATCGAAGGGCTATTTAAAAGACTACATAAAGCCTACCTAAAGAGTTACCCAATGATTATCAAATGCCTACATATTATATATTGAGTTACATAAGGACTACATAGAGGATTACTTAGGGAAAGACTTAGGCATTTACCTATGTCATGAGATACTAAAGTGTTATTTACAGGATGACCTTGAGCCTACTTAGGTTATGGGATACTTAAAAATTACTTAAGGGCTACATACATTGGCTTGTGAGGCTAGCTAATGATTTCTTTAGTTTCTTAGGCTATGTAACACCTTAAGTAATCAGATGTCTCTGTAATTGGTTGTTAGACCATTCTACGTATTCTTAACACAAAACAATAAAAAGGGTTAAAAAGGAATACATTAAGTTGTCACCTAAGTGTGATGTTTTTGAGTGTTTTTTTCTTTTCATGGGATGGTGAGAAAGGTCACAAAGAGACTCATGTTTGCTTGTGTTGATACATGGGTGATGACTTGAAAGTATTACAAGAGGAGCACATAATTAGAACACTTGACTTAGTTTCTCGTAGATGTTTGAAGTCTACTCCAAATCCTATCTCACTTTCATCAGCATGATTACATTGTGCACAAGTCTTTGCTCATGTAGAGGAGTACGTTCGAATAGTATGTGCACTAGTTCTTAGTACATTTGTAGCCTCATTTGACAAGTTTACGAGAGTCCTTTGTTTTCTCCATCCATTTGCTGAGGTTGATTTTTTCACTTTCATTAATAATATCCATTCTAAAACGGAAGTTACTTTACATCAAAAGGCATTTATCTTTACTTTGGTTCATTCACCACGTTTTTCTTTTGATGGCCCTCATGTATGGTGTATGAACTTTCACGAGATTATTATTTCAGATGATTCTGCAAATGATTTCAACCTCTTTTCCAAAATATGTGGGCACATTACTCAAGGTCATGTTCCATCTTTAATATTGCGTTTTTTTTCTGCATCTTGATTTTTAATGTTGGAAAAACAATATGGAGGCATATGTCCATCTTCATCAATTTAGCATAACAACTCATGGTGGGTGTGAGACGATGGTTCTGGTGTTCAAGTGTTGTTAGATTTGCACCTAGATTGGGTGGTGTTATAGGTGGATGTTTGTAATGCTTTTAATTTGGTGTCATGATTAACAATTTCTTAAGAGTTACGATTTTCGCCCAATTTTCTAGATCAAAATTTTTCATTTATTTGACAATTTTATGCATGCCCATCTTCATTGTATTTTTAAAAAGTTTCTCAACATGGGGATCTCATAATCATTTTGTTAGAGTTAAGTACATGGCAAGGGGACCCATTGGGAGGAGCGTTGTTTGTTTTGGTTCACCTTCATGTTTTTTGACCTATAGCAGTAGCCCACCTTACTTGTGCTTTCCTTTCATTGGCATATGATACACATATAATAGGTCCCACATCAAATGCAGTTCCTATTTTTATGATTATAGGAAGAGTTTTCAACATTAGGGCTTTGAATGTAATCAACGAACTATGTGGCTTGGTTTCTACAAGGTGACGCACCCCCATGCTCCTTGATGGACTCAAATGTGAGTCCAAACGGAAAATAATGGAAGAGCAAGGAGTTGGGGCACGCTCCCTGGCTCGCAACACTTTGAGGGGTAAAGGGGCATGTTAAAGCTCCGGGATGGGACTAGGAAGAGTGACAAGCATCAACTACTCATATAGACTTGCACAAAACCAAGACAAGGTGGTTAGTGCATAGTTGGAACACTTTTGGTGCTAGGACAAGCCACGGGCAACTCGGACTCACAAGACTTATCACGGCCTGGACTTGGGGGAAGCCACCACCTTCCCCCTTATAATATACTCTGTGCCTCTCCACGAGGCCCACATCCATATGGCTTTTATTCTCGAGACTCCCAAGTGGGAGTCCCGAAATTACCAAAGTTAGGACTTTCATAACTTTGGAGCCTCATAACTTTGTGTGCAGACCTCAGATTGAAATGAGATTTGAAGCAAAGTTGTAGCCCTCGTCAAGAGCTTTCCAACAGTATGTGGCACGTCACCTACACGCAAGGAAATCGGGTCGATTCTTGACTTTTAGTGCTCGAGAGTCAAATTACCAATTTGACTCCTGGCCTTTCTTTTGGCCATAACTTGTGTTTCAGATGTCCAAATGGGTGATGCAAGCCCATTTTAGACATCTACGTTTCAATAGCTTTTCAACGATATAAAGAACTCCTTGAGCTATTGGGTTTTGACCCTTGCAATCACTCTCTGAACATTCAGGAGTCCATCAGGATTCCAACTCCCAACATGGGAGTTCACTTGGGAGTGTGAAGGTTCTTTCCCTCACACTCTTTTGCACTCACGGGGCATGAGAATGCGACTCCCGGGCTTAGTCTTGGCTTACACTCTTGCAAGCCCCTTTTGCCTTAGTTGCAAGCTCTAGGCTAGGGTTATGACACAAGGGTTGGACCATTTTGTATCACTTATTATTGGTTTCTTACTCTTGATTTAAGTTTTCGTATTTTGGGTGCATTGGTAGAATCCATATCATTTCTGGCTAAGGTTCTTCATGAGGATCTTAGGATGATATCTAATCTCCTTATGCTTGCAGATCCTTAGGCAACTTTTATAATGTTATCATTATGTTAGCTTTAATGTTATAGTTATTTGCTTCGTATAGTGTTTCCATTTCCAAGCATTTTGCAACATTGTGTTGAGTTTGATACTTGTACCATAATTACATTGGAGAAGTTATTTGGTGTGGGTCTTTTCATGGTTTTATCAATCACCTACTTCGTTTTCAAGCCATTTTTCTTATTTATTTGGGCAAGTTTGACCTCCCTTTTATAGTTCAAATTGTTACTCTCGTATTCTTGGGATGTTAAGCATTGATCGTTCCTGCACTTGTCATTCGTTTCCAACAAGATGATTGTCTTATCCTTTTGGATGCAATAACACATGTTGAAATTGACATTTCCTCGTTCTAGATATACTACGAAATGCATGAACCTTGTTACCCTAGGTTGTCCACTTTCATGTCCCACCTTTTGAGAGCTTAGTGGTTCAGTTTTATCCCCAGTTATAGGTTTCTATGACATATTGCCTACATGAGCAAAAGTTTGCCTTGTTTTTAGCGAATGTTCTTTCAGATATCATGTAAACACATCTCCATTCATGTGCAGGTCCAAGGGCAAGTGCTTGATTAAAACTTGTCCTACCACATCGACATTTCATTTATCGTTATCTCATTTCCTTATAACATTATGTACATGTGTTAGCTTACCACATCCTACAATAACCCATTTTTCACAGTGTAATTGTGGTCATACCATTAACGACCTAGGTACCTATTTGTTTCAACGCCCTTGTGAAAGTGAATGTATAGCAGCCCATGATATGATTAAGGATATTATCGTAGTTATTTGCCTTGGAGAGTGGAGCACATGTTTAGAGGGAGGTCTCCCACCTTTTCCCTCACCACATCCGATGATGAATGGATATCCTTATCACTTGAAACAACTTCCAAACCTTGATGGACGTCATTATTACCAACCTAACTCGGACAAATATGGTGTAACGAACATCGACGATGATAACACATGTAATGATGATGGCTATTTTGGAGAAGACATGATCATACATTGAGTGAACACTAGGTGATGATTTCATTCCCGTTGTAATTGAGACATATGGGTGTCATCATTCTTGTTTTGATTCATTTTTTACCACTTGTGCATAAACCACTATTGTGTGTCATCAACAATCTTCTTTAGTTTTTTCGATGCATGTGACGCACTCCTAAGTCCCTTGTTGAACTCACTTGAAGGTCCAACTATGTAGAGTTGCGGAAAGTTGGGACTTGAGGGTTGCGCCCGACTTCTAGCACAAAAAGGGGGTAGAGGGGTGTGCTAGAAGTCTCGGGATTAGAGTAGGAAGAGGGACTAAATTATCAAGCTTGAATCTGCATCCAAAATCAATCACAAGAGGGTTAGTTAGCATTCGGGAACACCTTTGGGTGTTGGGACAAGCCACGGGCACTTTGACACACAAGACTCACCATGGCCCGGACTCGGGGGAAACCACCACCTTCCCCCATATAGTATTCTTTACGTCTCATCGCAGAGGCTACATGCGAATGGCTCTTTTTCTTAGGACTCCCAGGTTGGAGTCCCGGGACTTTGGACGCTCATAGCTCCTCGCCTCGAACTCGGATCGAGACGAGGTCTGAACCAAAGTTGTAGATCTCGTCGAGAGCTTTCCAACGTCGTGTCGCACTTCTTGATGCGACGTTGGGAAGAGGTCGATTCTTGACTTTTAGTCGTCGGGAGTCAAACTGGTAGTTTGACTCCCAACCCTTCTTTTGCCCATAACTTGGGTTGCAAATGCCCAAATGGCCCATGCGAGGCCATTTTGGGCATCTACACTTCAAGACCTTTCGATTGATATAAAGAACACACCAATGTGAGGAGATTTGACCCCTCAAATTGTCTTTTAAATTTTCGGGAGTCCCGGAGGACTCCATTTTCTCACTTTTGGGAGTGTGAGTTGCATTTTCACACTTGGCCCCAAAGTGGGGTTGCGACAATTCTTGTTTTGATTCATTTTTTACCACTTGTGCATAAACCACTATCGTGTGTCATCAACAATCTTCTTTAGTTTTTTCGATGCTTGTTTTTTACTACAGATAGCGTGCACAAGCCATAATGATTCTTCAACGAGCTATTGCACTTGGTCAAGGTTCTTCATCTCTTTCACACATCATAGCTAATGCACCTTCGTTGTTAGCCGATTTATGATAAATGACAACTTTTTCCTCTTAAAGCTTCTTTATTATCATTGATTGTCATTTCGTAACCATGAGTCCTCTTTGCTTTTACATTTTTTTTTCTTTTGTTTTTTTTTTGGTTTATGTCCACTCATGTTCTCTTTTGCCTTGTACCTTTGATGGATGGGTTCCCAGCCCTTATTTTTATTTACAGGGGTTTTCTTCTTCTTTTTCTTTTTTCAGGACCATTGTGTACTAGAGAATGGGCGGGCTAGGCTACTGTTTGATTCTAGGGTTGTGCACATGCACATAAGTTAGCCTGCCCCGCTCATGAAGCTCGGCAGCAAGTCACTGATGCGGAGTCTGAGTGACAGGGCTGACATGTCGCAAGGTTGCCCTTGTTCCATCACCACTGAGCCACCCATTTTCATCCTCCAAGGACTTGTTTATTGCTGCCTCCAGCCAATCTGTTTTGTTCTTGTTCTTGACACAGCCGACTTGATATGCAAGGTGGCCAGCACTTTGACTTCTAAGGATCTAAATCCCAGTGCTGTCAGAGTACCGTTCTGTGGCTGAGCGGACATTTTCGTGTCCATGTGCACAAGCCTTCTGGTTCCCATCAAGGTCCTGGTGAGCTTGTTAAAGGGGCCCATTAGACCTATTCTACAGCAGAGATGGAGCAAGCTACTGCCAATTGTTACTCCCCACTCCCAGTGAAGTCATGGGTGAGCCTGACAATGTGACTAAAGTATAGGTGCCTGAGAATAGGGTTTGGCACCCTCCCAAAGGTACTCCAGGACTTAGGCCCTGTACTACTTGGGCTCTGATTGTGATCCTATTACAGGACCTCAGTCCTGGAATAGCCTCACCCTGCATAAAGACCCTGCATAAGGACATCTTCTGGCCTTAGCTCAAAAGCAATTATATGTTACAAGCCCCCACCATGGGGGATCTTACAAACAAAAAGCCCTACAAGTTGCCATTTGTCCTACCTACAAAATGAATAGGAATTCTTTTTCTTGGTCTGTAGTCTTGACAGGACCCTTCCTTGAAGGCGCAACTTCGTAACCATACCCATGCGAAAAGCACTGCGTCATTTTCAGCGTACTCAGAGGGCACCTTATTACCATGAAAGTTGCTTTGCTGAGAGGAGGAACTTTTCAGGTTTAGAATGTTCAGTAGCTGTGCTTTACGCATGGTAATGCCCTTGGGGGAGGGCATTCTCAGAATAATGGGCTGCCTTGGCTCCGCCTTGTGCAAGCGCCCCTATTCTGAGAATGCCCGCCCCTTGTGCTTGCCTAACACTTCTTTTGTTAGAATGCACATTGGAAAGGCCATCTCAGTTTTTGCAGCCACAAAAGTGGGCAATTATAGAAAACCCCACAAGGAACCTCCAGAAAATGCAGTCTCGGAACATTCCACCCTAGAGTTATTTGGTTGCCACTACTTTTGGTGAACTGAAACCCAATTTCCCCACCCCTCCCAAATTACAAAGGTTTTCCGTTGCCAGAAATGATGGGAAAAAAAAAAGTAGAAATCACCAGATTTGCGTACTTGCTTTTTATTCCGTAGCAGAAAAAAATATAAAAGGATGATTAAAGATTTGTACTTTATTTCTGGTTAATAGCCAGATCTGGCTAAATCTTCACAGGGATGATTGCCACTTTTGCTACACTTTCCCTATGGATGATAGCCACTTTGGCCACAAACCAAAAAAATCCCTAAAAAAAACGCACTGGTCCTTAGCTCTCTGGTATATCTAGGAACCCGCGGCGTCCTGTTCATCGTCTCGGTCGTCACGAGTCTTGTGCGTGACGACGAGGATCATCCGTCAATCATCCATAGGCGGAAGATCCTCGGGAGGGAGCGGCGCTCACGAGTAGTTTGTTTGCAGAGAGGGTCTGACTGGGAATCTTGCCGTGCCGTTGTCGTTAGCGTCACTGCCTCCTCGAGGGTTTCGAGTTTTTTTGGCCCTCTCCCGATGCGGCAATAAGCGCTACTCCGACCTTTCCAGTGGGGGCAATTTTTCTTTTATTCTTCGAAGCTGGAAGTGTCGAGAAAGGAAACAGGCTTTTTTTTGGGGGGGGGGTAAAAAGAACCATTAGCGATGGCTGCGGTGTGTGTATTGCAGGCGGGTGTAGCAACATCGGTGCTGGGAGCTGGAGCTGGAGGAGGAGGAGGAGGAGGAGGTCATCATGACTGTAGGCCGGATACGTCCGGAGCATCTTCCAGCAAGACCGCTGGAACCTCTTCTAGTGGAGGTCAGACATCCGGTTTTGACTTGTCAAATGGATTCTTACGGCCTCCCGTCATCCCTCGGTTCCCCCCCAATATTGTGCGCCAGTTGAGTATAAAGGCACGTCGCAATTGCAGCAACATCGGTGTTGCGCAGGTAGTGGCGGCTTCTGCTACGGATCGCCCCTCTTTGGATGCTATCTCGGCCTTGCCACAGGCAGATGTGCTCGAAGGCCAGCAGCTAGGGTCTGCACATGCGACAGCCGGAGCTAGCAATTTTGGCATCGACACGACGCTGCTGTCGCAAGCCATTGCAGCGCCTCGTAATGGCATCCTACCTGTGGAGATAGCGAGGCCGATGGCGAGAGCCACACTTGCGGTCCATGGCGGTGGGTTGTTTTCTCTCTGTTCTACCGAAGTAAAAATGCACCTTTCCTTGTTGCAGTCGCCAGAGATTTTGAGAGGACAAAAACGTGGATTGTTTCCAACAGTACAAGCATGTGTTGTTTTTGCTAGAATTTGATCTACCTTCCCATGTTGCCTCATCATCATTAGCTGTCAATGTTGGTTAGGACAACTACAGTTCTAAACATTGCAAATTGCGCTTGGCAACAATCACTCTGCAATGCATTTTTAGTCTTCAATTGCCCATCTTATGGGGTTTCTACTGTTGTCTCCTTATTGAACAGTATGAATGCTCTTGTTCTGATATGTAGTTTTGTAAGTGGATATGTATTTGTGATTCTATTTGTGCAACTGCATCTCTCATCAAAGCAATTTTTCTTGTTCTTTGTGTCTTTTGGGTGTAGGCGAGAAAACTGGACGACGAAATGTACAGGATGCCCTCATAACTCCAATCTGCCAGACTTCCACCTATTTCTTTAGGGATACAGCTGAATTGATTGCTTTCCAGGTAATTGTGTGAATCTGATGTGCAAGTAGGGCTAAAATTCCAGGAGCAGAGTGGTTCTGAGGGTCTGTTGTCAGAAATTTTGCCATGCATTTCTTCTGAAGTTTCTCTGCGGTTGACTCAACAGAATTGAAGAGATTCCCTTCATCATGTAGTAATGCTGCTACTGTTTCTGGTTACCTTTGCCAGGAAGGGACACACACCAGCTTTGAGTATGGCCGATATGGTAATCCAACTACAAATGCTGCTGAAGAGAAAATCAGGTCAGCTGCACACTTACAAGCTATGTTTTTATTAAAGGCTTGGAAAAAGTGCTTTATTCAAAGTCTCTGTTGCCTTATTTAGTTTGTCGACTTCATGGGAGCATTTGACTCAACTCTCTGATTCAAAAAAGTGCATATTTGTAGAGATTTGCTATATTTTCTATCAATTCTTCACTAGAGCCTTATGGACCCATAGAACTGATTTTTTTGATGTAGGACTTTGTAGATCTCTGTTGTGGGCTAGTATTTTGCTGATACTTGTTGACTTACTTGATTGGCCTACTGGTGCAGTGCCCTTGAGGGGGCAGAATCAACACTGTTGTCAGCATCTGGAATGTGTGTGACTACCACCATGCTTCTTGCTCTGGTTCCAGCACACGGCCACATTGTGACCACTACAGATTGTTATCGCAGGACTCGTCAATTTATCCAGACAGTGCTCCCAAAAATGGGCATCACAGTACTTCCTTGACTTCACCTGGCTTATCAGGAAAACTGTTAGTGCAGGGATGAAGTTTTTATAGTTTTCAGTCATAACTGTTACAGGGTTTTCTGGGACAGGGAGTGTTCATGCTTGCAATGAACTTGAAGAGCAGTCAATAAATTTGTATTTCAAGAAGTTCATGAATCATTCTCTTGTTTTGCAGACAACAGTGATTGACCCTGCAGACACTGCCACTCTTCAGCATGCCCTAGAAACAAAAAATGTTAGTTTTTATTTCTGCTTCTGCAAATTCTTCTTTCAAAATTTTGTTTTTCATGTGAAATATCTTCTCTGTTTGGAAGCTTTTGTGTCCTGATTCCTGGTATCTTTCTAGCATTTATCCTCATCACTTAACCTTCTCCAATTGCTTACGGAATTGCTGGGTGTTGGTTGCTGATCCAGGTATCGTTATTCTTCTCTGAGTCACCTACCAATCCCTACTTGCGGTGTATTGATGTGGAACTGGTTTCAAAGCTCTGCCATGCCTATGGAGCACTGGTTTGCATAGATGGGACATTTGCAACGCCTGTGAACCAGCAGGCATTGGCCTTGGGGGCTGATCTTGTACTCCAGTCTGCAACCAAATACCTTGCTGGTCACAATGATGTGAGTGAAGAGTTGTCGCAGTATACTCTCTTTGACACATATTTGCAGGCAATTTGTTGAGTAAAATTTCATGTTTCCAGAGATTTAAATGCTGTCAGGTGGCAAACAGTTCTGTTGTCAGGTATAGATTAAGGGTGAGAGAATCTCTTCTGAGTCCGATATAGCTTTATTATGTTGTACCAGTACTTTCAATCAGTGATGGAGAGCTTTTGCAAAGGTTTTTGACTATTGGAGAAGCAGGTCTTGGCAGGCAGCCTCAGTGGGTCAAAGAAGTGCTTGACTCCTGTGAGAGCTCTTCACAATATTTTGGGTGGTGTTCTTGACCCGGTGTGTACTCACTTCCTTATCTTCTTCTTGAGTTACTTTTCTATGGAACCTAGGACTGTGCTGCTAATTCTAAAAGATGCTACACCATTATCTTGTCTCCTCTTGCCATTACTTCTGAAAATGTGACAGAAACTCAGGACACAGAATTTTTCGCCTGAATTTTTCGCAGAGTGTTTATATAATCATCTACACTAGTCACTGCCATTCATGATGTCTGATGCTTTGTGAGTGGTACTCATAAGTCTATGCCAGCACTCAGTCTTGTCATGTTAGTTTTGGTTTTTCTGGAACTGACAGAATGGTACCTACAAAGTATTATTGTGTAGTTAAACTTGTGTAATATTGTTTCACATAATTTCAAAGAGAATATCTGCCAGGAAACAGGTGGCACAAGGTTTCTGCGTTTTCTACTGCTGAATACATGTTATGTGCACTGAAATAGTCTGGATATTGGGCTTGGAGCAGAATGCAGCATACCTTATTCTGCGAGGGTTGAAGACTCTTCATATTCGAGTCAGGCAGCAGAATGCAACTGCTATCAAGCTTGCAAGAACATTGGAGGCCCACCCCAAGGTTGACTTTACATTCAGCCCTGTGATGCATAGATCCACTTCTTGCTTTTGTGTCTCATATTCTGTGCATTCCAGATAGAGGAAGATTTAGGGTTCTTCTCTTCTCCAAGAGCTCCATCTTCACAAGCTCCACACGTACACCCAATGAATTCAGCATATTATAATGGATCTGACAGGTCAGGGTGGAAATATGGCAGGTGGTACGTGTACATTATCCAGGCCTAGAGAGTCATCCAGAGCATAGTATTGCCAAGCGACAAATGAGTGGCTTTGGTGGTGTTGTTAGTTTTGAGGTACACATCTAAATCTTTGACTCACCCTTTCTGATTGCAAAGAATGGATGTTGCAGTCTGCTGATCTGCCATTTTTGCATAACTTACAGGCTCTCCTAACAGTGAGTCAGTGTTTGATAGAGACAGACTATTCCTATTCAATGGGAATAGTTGTAGATGACCTTACTTGACTTTTTCTAATTATATTTCCCTGAATCCCATGTCACAGATTGTTGGGGATCTGGAGATGACTTCCAGGTTTATTGATGGTCTTAGAATCCCTTATATTGCACCTTCCCTTGGTGGATGTGAAAGCCTTGTGGAGCAACCCACAATTATCTCTTACTGGTAAGTTGGGTCTATCTGTTGGGCTCTTTTGCATATCCTGGTCCTATCTGATTCTAGGTGTACTAACTTGTGGATTACAACTTTACAGTAGACATTGGGCTCAACAATTACAATGTTGATGTTGTGCGTTTGCCTGTAACAGGGATCAAACACCTGCAGAGAGAGCAAAGCTGGGCATTAAGGACAATCTTGTCCGATTCAGCTGTGGGATTGAAGATTCTGAAGACATATTTCATGACATCCTACAGTCATTGGATGCTCTGTAACTCACTCTTCTATAACCTCTGCTCTGGTCTGATTTAGCCCAAAGGTCTTACGGAGAGAGTGTGTGGAATGGAGGAGGGACACAATCATTTACTGTACTGCTGAGAGATGGTCTTGAACAGGGTTGAAAAGAATGAGGAGAAACAGTAAGTAGCTGGTGGTTGAAGTCTTTTTTGGTTGGTGATGAAAAGGTTTGAATCCTGATCATAGAGACTCAACAATTGAATTAATGAAGCTACAGAATTTTTTGGTTTGTTGTGGTAAATGCTTGCTTGAAAATCTACAATTTCCAATGTCCCAAATGTAAACCATCACCCATCTATCCAACCCTCCATACTTTCTGCCTTGTGCAAAAAATTTCCCTCCCATTTGCCAAGGCACTTCAGGACTAGAACCATGTCTTGAGGCTAAGTGCCTTTCAACTGGGTCCCTACTATTACATTATCACTTACTGTTAACTTCTGCATTGGTTGAGACAGCCATTCACAATTAGAAGCCACAACTTAGTTTCATTGTTTGTAAACACTAGCATGCAAATGTCCAGGCCTAAGCATCTCCAGTGGTGCTCTTTCTATGCCCCCCCATTGAACTTTGCAGTTGTCAAAAGAGTGCCAGGTGTCATGGTTATTGTGAAGTCTCACAGTAGTTCTGCAGAGCAAAACAGAACTTCATGTTTTGCTAGAATTGAAAAAAATCAAATACATGTTTTGCTGCAAGGAGCATAATTTGAACTTTGCACCAACTTGGCATCAAGTTGATATGTCATGCAATACAAGATTGGCCCCCAACGTTATTGGAACTAAGACCACCTCCACCGGGAAAGCCAGAAATGGCTCGGCAATGGCAATTTGCAGACCCATGCACCAAGCTGTTGGTGTAAGAATTTATGAGGCCCATTTTGGAACCCCACCGTGTGCACAAAATTAGACTTGGCATTTCTTATCCATTGTGCCACTTGAGTGCCAAAAGTCACATGATGCCAACTATTCAGCATTTCACATGGGAGCATCCCAACTTTGGTTTCTTGTGCAGGCATCACAAGTCCATTTGCCATAGCCATGTTTTTATGAGTTCAACCCCAGCATCTGAACTTGTTTAGAATTCGTAGCTCCGTGTTTTTGGTTGCATGAACTTATGGAGCATTGGAACAAAATGCAAAATAACCTCAATGCCAAGTTGCGAGATGAGTTGCAAGATGAAGGTGATGACAGAGATCATTTTGGATGTCTTGATTGAACAACTAGGCGAAAATCTGGATGAAGCTCGTGGTGGTAGCAAACCCAGGCATATAGACCAAAGATGGAAACAGGTAGAGAGGTTGGTCACATTCGAATTTTTTGTGATTTCTTTGCAATGTGGCTTGTTTACATGACAAATTTTTCAATGTTGTTTTTGAATGCGTAGAGAATTGTTTCTCAAAATTATGGAAGCAATAGTTGTGCATGATTCTTATTTTGTACATAAGAAAGATGCTACTTGGCTTTTAAGTCTCTCAAGCATACAGAAATGCACGATTGCAATCAAAATGTTAGCATACAGTGTGGCAATAGATTATACTGATGAATATTGTAGATTGAATGAGTTTGCTACACGAGTGTTTGAAAAGATTTGTGAAAGCTATTCAAGGTTGTTTTGAGTCCAATTATTTAAAACAACAAACTCTAGCAAATGTCAAAAAACAAATGAAGATCAACAAAGAAAGAGAATTTCCAAACATCTTTACTTCAATAGATTATATGCATTGGTCTTGGAAAAATTGCCTAGTGGCATGGTAGGGTCAATTTTAGGACAAAAACAAGACAAGAAGCATCATCCTTGACACCATTGTCGATCACTCTTTGTGGATATGGCACGCATTTTTTGGCTTGTCCAGGGGAAACAATGATGTTAATGTTCTTGTCAGGTTGCCTTTTGTAGCAGAATTGTTAAGAGGTGAAGAAGTTAACTTCATGGTGAATGGTACATTTTATCCACACTATTATTTGCTGGTAGATGGAATCTACCCCCTTGGAGTTGTTTTGTGCAAACCATACATGAACCCCAAAACAAGAAGTGGCAACATTTCACTCAAATGCAAGGAGCACAAAAAGATGTTGAAAGGGCATTTGATGTTCTCCAAGCTTGATGGGCAATAATTCAAAATCCTTGCCGATTGTGGGACATGTTCACAATCTATGACATAATGTTTGCTTGTGTTATAATGCACAATATGGTGCAAGTCATTCTATGCCTTTGACAAGCTTGTGTTTGTTGTAATGATCAGCAATGCATTGCCAAAATGCTACACTTCGTTGCCCATTGTGACAAATTGGATCTTGAGAAATGGAGAGAAAGCTCAAAACAAGTTGATGTTCTTTATCTACACAAATTTTTTTTCCTTTCCCATGTTTCACTTGCAAAGAGGCGGGGTCAAACATTACTATCATGGCAAGAAGGACAAGAGATGGAATGTGATTCTACACCTAGAGAAATATGATTTTTTGTCAAATTTTTGAGGTATTTTTCTAGGCCTAGCCATTTCATTTGCTTTTGGTGAACACCTTTGGGGTGTGTCATTTTAGTTTTGATCTACCACCAAAACTAAATTATTGTTCTAACCTTTTTATTGAGCACTATTAGAGATGCTCTAACAAAGGGGATGTTTAGAATCTTGCACTATTTGTGCATGCAACACTATCTAGACACCCAAGATATAGCCATAATTTTTTTTTCTCCCCACCAATTATAGTGAAAACCCTCAAAGTACCCTATGACTTTCAATATTAAATATATTATTTCCACAAATGTGAAAAATATTTTAAATCATTTTTTTAAATAACAAGATATTTGAAATGAAATATTGAATTTTCAAGAACATTTTATTTGTCAAAATGAAAATTCCAAAATTGATTAATTATTCAACAAACATGCATCGAACCTACCAAGGTACTACAATATAATGTGAAAGATTACTAAAATAATCACTTTGACTAATCATCACAATTAATCAATTGCAAACAATGAATTTCATTTAGGGCATTGTCTACTGTTATCACTACCCAAGCCATAGGCCTAAGGATAATCCAAAAATATCACAATAATTATTGTTATTGTAGAGGGTACATTAGCTCATGTACCTTGTATTTTAGTGATAATTGTTGATTGGTCCTTGTTTCTAATTGGCTATATAGTTTGATTGGTCCAAGTGGTTGTTATTAGTAGTTTCCCACCTATTTGCACTCCTAATTTCAAATTTGTGGGTGGGGTTGGAAAAAAAGTCAAGTAGCTAAAACTTGGACGTGAGAAATATATTTGCAAGGTCACATATGGAGTGTTGGTGGAAATTCTCTAACGACAAGAAACGTGAATCCTTTCTAGAGCACCCCTTAACAAGCTTTGTCTAATACTCTTCCAAGTCACTTGTCCCACCACTTGAGCTTCTACATGGCATAAGTAGGCCCCATTGGGAGAATATTGCAAACAATTGTTGAGTCACCTCCTCTCCACCATCAAATATGATCCAAAGTTTTGTAGTACAAGATAAACATTTGTAAGCCCTAAACATTTGTAAGCTTCATCTCGAGCTAGAAGTTTAAGTGCTTGCAAATCAAATTTGAAATTCAATTAATTTTAGCTAATTTCAAATAAGTTTCATGGCACACCAAAGACCAAATGTTTTAGTAGACCCAACCTAACATTGCAATTAGCCACAATTTTCATTTCATTTCAAGTCTTTTTGAAACTCTTCGCTTTTCAAAGTTTTAGTGTGCTTATAGAGTTTAGTGTGTATTCCATTTGCACAACATATTTTCAAATTTAAACTTACTTTTTTCAAATTTGTTTGCTTGTACTTCTCTTGTAATTGTGATTCAATAGAGGTTTTAAGTTCCATAGGCTCCTTGGTTTGTTAATTAGAATCTAGCACATCACTTAATAATCTTTCACAAATCTTTATTGTAGAATCTAATGTCAATTCCATCACACCACAATTACATTTAGGTTTTTCTTCTTGATCCAAACTTGCATTGCCTTCCTCTTATGATTGAGACTCCTTAGGGGTTTAAGGTTGCATAAATTCCTTCCTTTCTTAATCAAATTGTAGTGCATCATTTAGTGTTATCTCCCAAGTCCTTGCTTGCAAAATCCAATGTCAATTCTATTTCCATATCACATTTGCATTTAGGATTTTTCTTGTTCATCCAAGCTTGCATTTAAATTTTCTTGTAATTGAGACTTTACAAAGATTGAGGGTTTAATTCATGGCAAGCTCGGATTACATAGTAGTGGTGGATGATGCAAGAATCCTAAAAATTGTCAAAAAAACCTTCCAACCAGATGTGGCTTGTATAAACATGCCAAAATTATAATAATTTCTTGGGATTATCTTGAGGATTTTGTGGAAGGTGAATAGAATAATCAAAACTTCCTTTGCAAGTTTACAAAGACAAAAAAACATGTTAGGTCTTTTACCACAAACACATTGACATGCCCAAGAACAATTTTATAACATTTGTTTATAGGTGAGAAAAAAAATAGCAAAACATTTATTTTATAATAGGGTTGGGATTTTTCATTTCAAGAATGTGTCAAGTTTTAAAATGTTATTATTGTAACCCTAGTCTTGGGCTCACGACCAAAGCAAGGGTTAGCAAAAGTGCGAGCCAAGAGTGAAACCCGAGAATCACATTTCATGCTCTTGGAAGTGTAGGAAAATGAAGGAATGAACCCTCACACTCCCAAGTGAACTTTCATTTTGGGAGTTGGAGTCCCGATGGACTCCCGAATCTTCAGAGGGCAATTGCAGGAGTCAAAATTCATTAGATTGAAGATTTTTTTATATTGTTGGAAAACTCTTAGAACTTAGATGTCTAAAATGGGATCGCATGACCCATTTGGGCACATAAAACATAAGTTATGGCCAAAAGAAAGGTCGGGAGTCAAATTGTCAATTTGACTTTCGACCGCTAAAAGTCAAGAATCGCCTTAATTTCATTATGTATAGGTGGCGTGCCACATACCATTGAAAAGCTTTCAACAAGGGCTACAACTTTGCTTTAGACCTCACTTCAATTTGAAGTTTGCACACAAAGTTATGGGCCTTCAAAGTTGCAAGAGTCCTAATTTCAGGAATTTCAAGACTCTCAACTTGGACAAAATGACATTTGGGTGTTGGCCCTGTGGCCAGGCACAAAAAATACTATAAGGGGGAAGGTGGTGGCTTCCCCCAAGTCCGGGCCATGATGAGTCTTATGAGTTTATGTTTGCCCGTGGTTCGTTCGTGCACCAAAAGTGCTCCAACTATGCAATGACCAATTTGTTGTTTGGTTTGTGCAGGTCTGAGTGAGTAATTGACTTGCTTGTCACCCTTCTTAGTCCCATCTTGGAGCTCCAGCACGCCCCTCTACCCCCAAAGTGTTGCAAATCAGGAAGCTTGCCCCAACTCCTTATCCTTCTGTTGTTTTCACCTTAAACTCACATTTGAGTCTATCAAGGAGCTTGGGAATGTGTTAGTTATATTTTGATCTTACAATGTTTTTTGTGAGAATTTAAAAAATATATATTCTTCATTTTGTTTCCATTCTTGTATGTTGCACTTCAAAACTTATTATGCAATCTCATTTTGAATTATTTTATTTCCTAGATCATTGTGTCTTGGTCACCATTGCAAAAAACCATTTTCATATTCTATTGCACATCATAATTTCACATGAAGAATATTCTATTGCATATTTTCAATGAATTCTAAGTTGCATGTAATGTGTTTTTTGTTATAAACATTCAAATATCCTTGTGAATTGAATTGAATGTTTGGTGCATCTAATAATTAGTGTGATAATCTAACTTTGAATATATTTCCTTTCCTAAGGTTTTTTTTTTGGGTCTTCTATTCAAAATAACATTCATAGTTTGTTGTAAAACACAATTTCATAATTTGTTGTAAAACATAATTTCGTTTTGCAAAGCATATACCATTGTCATCTGAGTTTATCATGACCATTCCAATCTCAATTTTGAATTGAATTCAGAGTTTATTGCACCTTAAAACCAATTTCACAATCCCATTTTCAATTCTTTCTTGTACATAGTTTTTTTTCCCAAGTTTAGAATCATTTCTATAGCATGTTGTCAAACATAAGTTCATATTAGGGAAATTATATCCTAAATTTCCAAATGGATTTAAAGATGCAAATGTATATGACATTATTGTGACTTTTTCAATTTCAATTTCAATTTGAAATCATATTGGATTGCATTACTTGATTTTGAATTCAAACTTTGCCTTGAGATTCTTATTTCCCCCCAAGTTCAACATTACTTGTCTTGTCATAATTTGTTTTCCAAATGTTGCTTTCAAAATCATTTACCTTTTTTTACCATTAATTGCAATTTCATGTCCAATTCCAAGTTTGTTTTAATTACTAAGTTTGAAGTTCATTTCTTCAAATTTTGTCTATTGTGCTTCATAATCAACTCCACAATCTGATTTTGAATTCTAAATCAACCCTACCATGTGCATTTGTTTGGTTTTTTCCAACTTCAAAATCACTTTCCCAATTGTTTTTCAAGGAATGTTTTCAATCATAGCCAATGTCCACTACACCTCAAAGTATTTGTTTTTCGAGTTAAGTTTAAACTATGGAATATTTGAAGATTATTTTTCCCCATGGTCTAATTCATCATCATAGTCTTTTCCAAAGCACAATTTCATATTGAATTGTGCACTTTTAATAAGTTGGGTCTTTTCTTTAAAAATTGGTCCTTTAATGTTTTTTTGTGATGATGTTATATTTTGCTCTTGTTCCTACTATTTCCAAGTCAATGTTGACTTCATACCCAATGCCATATACCATCTCCCGATGCTTTTCGAATTTAATTACTAAAAACACCTAAAGAAAACTTAAAGAAATGTTCCATCTTTACACTAGGAAACACCTTTAAAGCTACGGTTACTAGATGGGATGTCCCTAAAGACATCTTTGGATGACCTAGAGGTTTTGACAATATCTTTAAATTATTGAAATTTATATTTTTCATTTAAGTGAAAGTCCAAAATTATCATTTCTTAGTGCACCTAGCAACCTTGCCAACACCCTTTGATGTGTTTCTTGACATTTTGTCATTTTTTTGGTGCCCTTGTCATGCTTCTTAACATCCCTTGTCTTTTGAAAAAAAAAATGCTCGATTTGTTTTGTTGAAAATTCAAATCATTTTTGACATGCTTCTTAATAAACATGTTCCTTAACAAGCTTTTCAATGCCCCCAATTTTGTTTTAGCATCTTCCAACATGTCTCATGGTGTCTCCACTCATCCTTCAATGTCTTTTACTTGCAACAACAAATTTTTATTTCTTTTCGACATCTCCTAGCATGCTTCTTGACGCCATTTTCATCCCATGTCATCCTTCCCAATGACCAAGTCATATTTCAATGTCCTTCTTGGTGTCTTGTATCATTCCAAAAAATATTCAACATATTTTGATATGCATTTTGACCCTACCATCCTTGTTGGTGCCATTGTCATCCCTCATCATCAACCTTATCACCCTTGTTGTCCCTTGACATCTTTATCATTCAATTTTTATTTTATTTTATTTGTTATCCCTAGCTTGTTTCCTAGCACCTATGTCATCCTTCTTGACACCTTGTCATTAGTTGTCATGATTCCCACCCTACCCCATCACAATTTCTACCCCACCTTATCAATTTCCTTATGATTCCATGTTGTTTTTGTCCTTCATGTTGCACATTTTGTCAAATGTTATTGAAGACAAATGTTTTATTGATTTTTGGAGTTGCAACGAAATGAAACTAAGAATGCACTCCCTAAATTCGTGCACTTTGAACTTAGAAAAACATGTGGGAGCTCCAAAATGGGTTTAGAATGAAGGTGTTTTACACTCATGGACAAATTAACTTACATAGATCAAACTTTGTCACTTGTAATTCAAGCTCACATGACTATTCCAATTTGACATTTTAAAAAAGAGGCACCATTCTGCTCCTTTTATTATGTTTTTTGGTTTTGTTCCAAAGGTTGCATTGAAATGGTTAAAATCCTTAGGACTCCCAAGTTGGAATTTCAAAAATTGTTAAGATATGGGTCTTACAACTTTGCATGTTCATAACTTTTGCATACAAATTCAAATTGAAAAGATAATGCAAAAAACATTGTAGCCTTTGAAGAAATCTTTCAAATGCCATATTGCACAATAAATTAAAAAATCATTTGACCATTTTCCCTAAGTTTTAGTGGTTGGGAATCAAACTATCAATTTGACTCTTGACTCTTCTTTTGATCATAATTTGAATTTCAAAACTCCAAATGAAGAATGCAAGCCCACTTGTGATATTGACACTTTGAAAATTTTCCAATTGTATAAATAATCCTCGATTTGAACCAAAAATTCAAGACATTCTAGGACCAAGTTTTAAAATGATTCTCATTTGGGAATGCTTGGGACTCATCTCTTTTGCATTTTCTCATGACAAATTTTGGGTTTGTGACTAAAATTGGGGCATGAGAGAAAATGTAAGTTAAGAAAATGTTTAAGGATTCAAACATTCTTTGGTCACAAACTCAAAACTAAAGTTGCAACACTTTTGTTGTTGTTCTTATTGTCCTTTACAATCCCCCACCATACCATGAAGTTGTCATTCCCCTTGCCATTGTTTGAGCCTAGACAATACAATTTCTAAACTAAAAACCTATATTTCAACCCTAATTTTTACTAGGGATACTAAAATTCAAAACATCTTGAAGGTCAATGTTTTATCTTGGGACATCTTGTCAAAGAAGGGCATTGACAACCCTATTTGAAGTGACATGTTCCCAAATTTAACACAATTTGACTCCACTTTTGGGTTGTTCATTTTGAAAACATGCTACTATCACCAAAAGAGAGGGATCTAGACAACAACCAGACCCCTCTAACTCTGCTTGCTTGCTTATGACAGATCGAACATTAAGCACTCACACATCAAAAGAGCATGCACAACAACATTACCGACACAGACTCATCTGAGCCTCTGCAACCACAATTCCTACTCAGAGCTTCCAGGATGGAATTTCACAATTCAGATTTACACAAAAAATCTCCGCCAACACAAGCGTCCACCCTCCTAGGACATCAAACAAAGGTCTGACATACATCAGTCTATGATCATGCTCTCCTCCAGAAACAGACCACTCAAACTGTCGATCTCATGCACTTCGCGCCAAGCTGCTCTGTTCTACAACCTCGATCCTTACTCAATCCTATTCTTCCCAAACTCAGGAGCTAGCCTTCTCCTAGTTTCTAACGCAGCGGAAGACAATTAGTAAAACTAGCCACAAAGCTCTGAGCTCCTGCCAAAAAAATCCTCTCCCCCAACATTATCTCTAAAAATCTCCCCCAAACTCATCCTTTTTCCTCCTCCTCTTTCCATCCATTCTGCCTTCCTCCATAAGCACCTTCCTGCCCATGTCCAACTCCCAGGATCCCACCCTCAATTGCCACTCACCTCCATCATGAATGCCAATTCCGGCGCTGCCAAGCATTGTCGCCGCCTCAAACCATAAAGGCCAATACCCTCTGTTTTCCGTAATCCCGTGCCGTCCTCCTCAAGTGGTGAGTTTCCATGATCAAACCAAAGCAGCCGCCATGCATTGCCTTAGTGATGAGAAGTAATGCGCCGCCAGCCAAGTGCTGGTGCAAACAAAATCAGGA
>Ga0116229_10002607_pt1 | contig 29278 bp, 25 predicted proteins | sample S1TSphgellanicum_3_FD_87313 | JGI IMG/M metagenome (GOLD analysis project Ga0116229, IMG submission 87313) | Host-associated microbial communities from peat moss isolated from Minnesota, USA - S1T2_Fc - Sphagnum magellanicum MG | ecosystem: Host-associated > Plants > Peat moss > Unclassified...
GCGATCGAGCGTTTTCTTGCCGAGACCAACCTCGACCCGCGCCCTTTCGTATGGACAAAAAAGCCAGCCGAAATCTTGGCAGCGGTAAAAAGAGGGCACCAAGTGTTAGATTCTATCCACTAGAATGACTGTTTGAGTTGGATGCCCGCTTCGAGCGGATTCAGCAAGGTCACGCGAAGGTCGTTCGTTGTGCCACCAGCATTGGTTATGATACGGACAATCGAGATTGCCTGCAAATCGCCCAAATTGGCTTTGGTATTGGTAAAGTTGTTTATGTAGAATGCCAGTTCCGTGGAGCCGAACCTGACACCAGCGCGCGCGTTCCCCACTTCGTAGGCCTTGCGGATCAGCGGGTTCCCGGCGCTGTTATCGGCGGATGTGCTATCACCGGTGAACGAGAAATCACCCGATATAAAGCCCTCCACCTTCGGCGTGATGGCGTGATCGTATTCGGCGCCGGCGCTTGCTTCCCATGTGGGTACGCCATTGATCCGCTGACCTACCGCCTGAACGCCGGCACCCTGGCTGGTGATGTGGGCGTCATTATAGCTCAGGCCAGCACGGAAATGCACGCCCAGGAAGGGGTCGCTACGCACCTCAAGCTCGCCGCCGCGGATGCGTGCCGCACCGGCGTTGCCTTCAAAGGTCGCGCCGCAATCGGCAAGGTTGATTGTCTGCTGGATATTTTTCCAATCGATCTGAAACGCCGCCCCGGTGACAGAGAGGCGATGATCCAGAAGAGAGGATTTGAAACCAGTCTCATAGTTCCAGTCGGAATCCGCCTGAAAGCTCAAGGGCGAGCTCGTGTTCAGCCCCAGCTTGTAAAGGTCTGCATCGCAGGTTGAAGGCACCGGCGTGCCACCACCGCCTGGCCGGAAGCCTTTTGAGCTCGACGCGTAAATAAGGTCATCCGGCGTTACCTGATAGGAGATGGCGAATTTCGGCAGCAAGCCGTCGGAATAGGTGTCGGTATGGCCAGGGGCAGGGCTGCCGAAAATACCATTGGAATAGGCGTCGCCTTCCTGGTGCAGCAGATATTCGCGCGCGCCCAGGGTAAGGGTCAGGCTCGGCAGGATATGGATATAGAGCTCGCCGAAAGCCGCCGCATTGCGGGTGTACAAGCTGGACCGTCCGCCGTAGATATTATCGTCGCCATAAAGCGATGTGATGCCGTCATAGATGGAGGGTGGCTGCAGCAGCACGAAGCGCTCGGATGAAAAATACAGTCCTGCGACACCGCTGACATGATAGATCGGATCGAAGGCGATGCGCGTTTCCTGGGTAAAGATATTGTCGGTTTCGTTCAGATCCCACAGCGAATTCTGTTCCGGACCGGAATAACCAAAGGTGCCTTGCAACTGTTCCGTCACCGGCTCCGTGCCATCCTCCACATCGTGGGTGGAGCGGTCGAAATAGCTGGTCGAGGAGGTGATGGTGTAGCCGGCGCCTGTATAGTTCAGCACGAAGCTCGGCAGATACCAGATATCCTTGGATTTTTCCTGGTTATTGTGGTCGCGGTCCAAAGTATACGAATGCACGGTAAAATCATCGGCCGGCGCGTAGGCCGTAGGCCAGCCATAATCATAGGAATTCTGAAACAGCATGCGCAGTGTCGCTGTCAGATCCTCGGTAACGCGGTCGCTCAGCGCGGCGGAATAGCCTGTGGTGGTGATCTGCCCCTGGTTGCCAACGTCGATCCTGGTGGCCGGATCGGCTGGATTGGGGTAGGTGCGGTTGAGAAAGCCCGCCTCGTGGTTATCGTATTGCACCAGGCGCAGCGCAGTCTGATCGGGCACCAGCACAAGATTGGCAATGATGCTGTCGCCGTAATCGGGGCTGCCGCCATGCGAGGTGGCGCCCGCGTTGGCGGTAAGATCGTAGGTGCTTTTGTCGTAGGCGGGCGGGTTGCTGATCAGGCGAATATTGCCGCCTTCCGATTCGGAGCCATAGAGCGTGCCTTGCGGGCCTTTCAGCACCTCGATTCGCTGCAGATCGACCACCCGTGGATCGATCGTGGCCGGCACCGGCGTATCGTCGATATAGAAGCCGGTGGTGTTATTGCCAACAACGCCGCGGATTGCGATGGCCCTGGAAGATGCCAGCCCATAGGCAGACCCGCCACCGGTGATGAAGGAGAGCGAGGGAACCTGCGAAGCGTAGTCATTGAACTTCTGGATATTGTAGCGGCTAAGGTCGGCCTTCGACAAAGCGGTGATTGAGGCGGGCACCTTGAGAAGCTTTTCGGTGCGTTTCCGGGTGGTAACGGTTATTTCCTCCGACTGGCGGGCCAAGGCGGCGCCGGCCTGGGTGGTTCCGGCCGGCAGCTGTGCCGTACCGGTATCGGCCGCAAGCGCGGGGCCATAGGCCAGCAAAGCGGCTGTTCCAATCAGCGCCGCCTTCAGGCTGGTGTGAAGCGGCCACCGCAATATCTCGGCCGCGAATCGGGGTCTGCGCGCGCTGGGAATAACGCCGGATACCGCATAGGCCGTATGGCCAAACAGCTTGATCACGATAGAAAACATCCTTCCCACTGCTGCGAAACGACACATATTCCGCCGTGCAACAGAAGCATATCAGCTAACGGGTTAGAAGCATTTTCCAAACCCGAATTAATAATACTTACCGCCTCATTCGGCAAACCTGTAGCCCTCGCAACAGTCGCGCACGATCTTCCCGTGCTTCGAGACGTGCGAAGCTTTGTCGCGGCTGGGGAGGTTGGCTATTTTCTGCTTCATGGCGAGGCAATTTTGGCTGAGCCCATCCCGCGTGGCAGAAAAGCGCGCCACATTACCCATCGGCCAGCCGCATATAAGGTAGGCGAGCGCTACATGATTGCGTTGCATTCATCAGTTTTCACCGGCGGATGGTGAGAATAATATCCAGCAATCTAATAGCTCGGCGGCGTCACCGCGCTAATGATGCGGCTCTTCTGGTTGGCGACATTGCGAAACCTGTGCGGATGGTGGCTGTCGAAATAATATCCCTCGCCGGCCTTCAGGGTTCTGGTCTGATCACCCACCGTCAGCTCCACGGCGCCTTCGATCACCAGGCCGGCTTCCTGCGCATTATGCGTACAGGCGGGCCCCGAATTGCTGCCGACAGCAAAATTTTCCTCCAGCATCAGGATGTGCCGGTTCGGGTGATTGGCGCCGATTACCTTGGCGGAAACCGCGCTAGCCACGCCAATTTCGGTAAGATCCGCGGCACTGTAGAACGGATTGTAAGGTATTGCAGCGGGCAGGTCGGCAAAGAAGCCGGCAAAGGTTGTGCCCAGGGTCTCCAGTATGGCGCCGAGCGTATCGACGGAAGGGCTCATCTTGTCGCGTTCGATCAACGAGATGGCGGCGTGCGACAAACCCGATCGCAGCGCCAGTTCGCGTACGGGAAGGCCACGCCTGCAGCGAAGTTCCTTCAGCTTTTGCCCGACCAAAGCCATAACCACCTCATGAACGTGAAAACCCGCGACGTTGCGTCTCCTTGGCCTTTTTTGCACCGAACCCAAACGCCGGCTGCTCGTAACGATCTAGCTGAAGTTCATCGCCACGCTCCGCCAATGCGTATAGAACTCCATGATCTTCAGGCCCTGTTCGGGCTGCCCAAGGCCGGAGCCTTTCCAGCCGCCGAACGGGGCATGCATTTCCACCCCGGCCGTCGGCAGATTCACATTCACCACGCCGCATTCCACATCGCGTGCAAATCGCTGCGCAGCGATAAGGTCGGTGGTGACAATGGTGCTGCTCAGCCCATACGCGGTGCCATTCAGCACGCCGATCGCCTCGTTCAGCCCCTCCACCGGCAATAGCGCCACCACCGGGCCGAAAATCTCATCCTGGGCCAGGCGCGCGGCTGGCGCGACATCGGTGAAAACCGTAGGCGTAATGAAATACCCGTGCTGTAACGGCCGATCCAGGCCACCTGTGGCGAGCACCTGGCCTTGGCTGACCGCCGCTTCGATATAGCCGCGTATCTTGGTGAATTGGCGGTCATCCACCACCGGGCCGAGAAACACATCCGCCGCAGCCGGATCGCCAATCCGCAAGGCCGCTACGCGCTCGACAAACATCTCGGTAAACGCGGGAAGAACCGCACGATCCACCAGAACGCGGCTGGTGGCGGTGCATTTTTGCCCGGCGCTGCGAAAGCCGCCTTCCACCGCCAATGTCACCGCACGGTCGAGATCGGCTGAACGATGCACATACAAGCCATTCTTGCCGCCCATCTCGCATTGTGCGCGCCCCAGCCGGCTGGAGACGTCGCGGAAAATCGATTGCCCCACCGGGGTTGAGCCGGTGAAGGAAATGGCCGGTAGCCCATGATGGCCAACCATCGCGGCCCCGGCCTGGGCGCCGCCATGCACCAGATTCACCACGCCATCGGGCAATCCCGCTTCCAGCAGGCAGTCAAGCAGGGCTTGCGAACACAAGGGATGATGCGGGGCCGGCTTCCACACCGCCGTATTGCCCGTCACCAAGGCCGGCCCAAGCTTCCAGCATGGGATCGAAAACGGAAAATTCCATGGTGTTATCAGGCCCACGGCGCCAATCGGTTCGCGCTGGGTGTAGTAATGCACATCGGCGCGGCCGGAGGCCAGAACCTCGCCGATCGGCCGCTGCGCTTCGGCTGCGTAAAATTGCAGCACGCGGCCGGCATATCCTACTTCGCCCACCGCCTCGGCTACGGGTTTGCCCATTTCGCGTGTCATCAGCGCGCCCAAAGATGCGGCGCGGCTTTGCAGGATGGCGCCCGCCTGCATCAGGATATCGGCACGCTGTGCGGCGGTACGCCCGCGCCAGGCGGGGAAGGCGTGCCGGGCCGCGGCAGTTGCCTGGTCTATTTCCTCAGCTGAGGAGAACGCATATTCGGCGATCACATCGTCCAGATTGGCGGGATTGACCGCCCGGTAGCGCTCGGTGCCAGTGGGCTCGGCCTGGCGGCCGGCAATGGTGTTGCGCACGCTCGGCATTGTCATTTCCTTTCCGGGAAAAGGGGAAAGCGCAGGGCAGGATGCGGATCATTCGGCGGCATCAATGGAAGCGGTCCACGCGATAGGGGGCGGGATCGATAACCGGCGGCGCGCCGCTCACCAGATCGGCGATCAGGCGGCCGGTTACGGAGCCGCCGATCAGGCCCATATGGCCGTGGCCGAAGGCGAAAAAGACGTTGTCGTGGTGCGGCGAGGCGCTGATCACCGGCAGGCTGTCCGGCAGGCTGGGGCGATGGCCCATCCAGCGCCCGACCGTGCCCTCGGGAACATGGCGCAGCATGCGCCGCCCCTGGCGCAGCAGCAGATCGGCGCGGCGCATGTTGGGCGGGGCGGCAAGCCCGGCCAGTTCCACCGTGCCGGCAAAGCGAATCCCTTCCTCCATCGGGGCAGCGACGAATTTCCGTTCGGCCCAGATGGTTTGCGTGCGCAGGCCGGTATCGGCGCCGGCCACCATGGCGTGGTAGCCGCGCTCGGTTTCCAGTGGCACTTTGCAGCCCAGCTGCCGCGCCAGGGGGGCCGACCAGGCGCCGGCGGCCACCACCAGCGTTTCAACCGGCCGCGTGCCCTGGTCGGTGGCCAGTGAGGCGGGTTTGCCGTCCTGCATGGTGATGGCGTGCACCCTGGTGCGCCGTATGATGCCGCCATCGCGTTCCACGGCCCGCGCCAAATTGGCCACAAGGCGCCCTGGGTTGGCGCACTGCCCCTGTTCAGGGAGAAACACCGCGCTGCGAAAGATCGGCGCCAGCGCCGGCTCCAGGTCGCGCAGATCGCTCTGGTCCAGTATCTCCACCTTAACGCCGGCGTCCCGGCGCAGGCTCAGGCCAAACGCATCGTGGGCAGGGCCGTCGGCCGATTCATACACGAAGAGCTGGCCGCGCTTTGCCAGCAGATCGGTGCTGCCGGAGGCGCGCAGCAACGGCTCGTAGCAGGCGAAGGTTGGTGCATGCAGCGCGCGCATCGCGCTGGAGATGCGCCGCACCTCGGCAACCCGGCCGGCGGCGAGGAAACGCAGAAGCCAGGGCAGCAGCGCCGGCAAATAGGCCAGGCGGATATGCAGCGGACCTTCCTTGTCCATCAGCCAGCCAGGCAGGTTGCGCAGCATGCCAGGCCCGGCAATGGGAATGCAGGAGCCCGGGCAGATTCCGCCGGCGTTGCCATAGGAACACATCGTGCCGGGTGGCTCGGGATCGAGAATTTCCACGGCATAGCCGGCACGCTGCAGGTAGCTCGCGCAGCATATGCCGATAATGCCGGCGCCGATGATCGTGGCACTGGGCTGGGCGGCTTCTGCCATCAGTAGCTCTTCTCCTGTGCCTGTGCCCGGGTGCTGCGCAGCCCGGCCAGCGCTTCGGCGCCGGCGGTTGCCATGAAGCGCAATTCGCTGAGATAGGCGAAAAAGCGGTAGCCCAGCGCCTCCATCTCACGCGTATAGGGCAGCGATCCGGTATGGATGCCGGCGACGATTCCGTGCCGCTGGCAGGCCTGCGCAATCTTTACGATCGCATCATACACCTTGGGAAAACGCGGATCGAACCCGGCTGCGTGGCCGAGCGAGACCGAAAGATCCGAGGGGCCGACAAAGATCGCGTCCAGCCCCGGAGTGGTCAGAATCTCGTCAATATTGTCGACCGCTTCGGCGGTTTCGATCATCGCCATGGCGATCATCTCGCCATTGGCGCGGGCGCCGTAATCGGCGCCGGCATACATGGTTGCGCGCACCGGCCCCATGCTGCGATGGCCAAGCGGCGCATAGCGGCAGGATTTCACGAACTGCACGCATTGTGCACGTGTGTTGATCATCGGGCAGATCACGCCATAGGCGCCGGCATCCAGCATCTTGCCGATAATGCCCGCCTCCAATGACGGCACGCGCACCATTGGCGTCACATCCGTGCACGATATGGCCTGCAACATCGGCAAGGCGTCGGCATAGTCGATCAGGCCGTGCTGGAGGTCTATGGTGATGCTGTCCCACCCCTGGCGGGCCAGCATCTCCGCGCTGACCGAGGATGGCACCATCAGCCAGCCATTATACACCGTGCCGCCCTTCGACCAGATGGAACGGATGTTGTTCGGGCGCATCGTCAAGGTTCCTTCTGAGTGGAGGCAAGAATCAGGTCGCTCGCACGCTCGGCGATGGCGATGGTGGAAATGTTGGTGTTGGCGCTGACGATGCTTGGCATCACCGAGGCATCCACCACGCGCAGCCCATCGATGCCGCGCACGCGGCAGCCAGGATCGAGCACCGCCATCGGATCAGCTTCCGGCCCGATCTTGCATGTGCCGCAGACATGCCAGCCGGACCACACAGAATCGCGCACCCAGTCGGCCACGCGGTCGGTATTGGCAGCCATGGCGTGCACCGCGCCCAGGTCGCCGAATTGCTGGCGTATCAGCAAGGCGCGCGTTGGGGCCAGATCTAGCAGGGCCGCGGCGAGCGCGGTCTTAACCCAGGTGCGCGCACTGCGTATACTCAGGCGGCGGACCTCGTCGCTATAGCCGGCCAGGAACCACGTGTTGATGTGCTGGCGAATATCTGGGCTTTCCATCAGCGCGTAGAGGCGTGCAAACGCATCCACCAGCCGCGCAAGGTCGCGCCCGTCAGAGGCCAGGTTCAGCTCCACCACCGGCTCCTCCTGCGGATCGGCCGAAGCCAGGCGCACCGATCCGCGGGAATAGGATTTGTTCACGCAGATATTTAGCGCCCCCATCGACAGGCCCAGCCGATGCCATCCGGCACGGTTCACCGGCATCAGCAGCATGTCGCCTTGGGTACAGCCTGGCAGGCCGGAACTGTAGCGCTGGCCCATGAAGATATGGCGGCGCTGGCCGCGTTTCAGCCGTGCCCCGCGCTTCAGATGCGCAGCGACGGCGATATGCGGATGATCGGCAAGATTGGCGCCGACTCCAGGCAGATCGATCGCCACGCCGATGCCGAGTGCGCGCAGATGCGCCGCCGGGCCAATCCCGGCGCGCATCAAAATGGCCGGGCTATGCAAAGCGCCGGCGCTGATGATCACCTCGCGCGCGGCGATACGCTGCGTCCCGCCATCGAGTGTCACATCTACGCCGGTGGCCCGACATCCCTCCATCAGCACCGCATTGACAGTGGCTTGTGCCAGGATGCGCAGATTGGGCCGGCGCCGCACCTCCTGCGTCAGATACGCGGTGGCGGTGGATACGCGGCGGTCATTCTCGTTGGCGATCGGCATGGGAAAAATGCCGTCATCGATAAGACCGTTGTAATCGTCGTGGTAGATCGCGCCGTCGCGTTCCAGCGCCTGGCGTATGGCGCTGGTAAACGGCGCCCACTCCGGCGGGAACACGCGGCGGATCGGCATCGGGCCGGCGCTGCCGTGCAACGGCCCGGCGAAATCCTGATCGCGCTCCAGACGCAGCAGAACCGGCAGCATGTCACTCCAGCCCCATCCCTGGGCACCGCCCGTTGCCCATTCATCGTAATCGGCGGGCAGGCCGCGCACGGCGAACTGGCCATTGATGCTGGAGCCGCCGCCCATCACCCGGGCCTGTTCCAGCTTGCCGGGCCTTTGCGGCTTGCCGCTATTGACGTGGCGGGAGCGTGTGTAGACTCGCAGTTTCGTCCAGTGGAAACGCGGATCGAAATAGGAGAGGCCGGGATAGGAATCAGCGATCACCTCGGGCACCGCATCGGGCGGCGTATCCGGGCCGGCCTCGCACAGCACCACGCTATGGCGCCCATCGGCGGAAAGCCGACTGGCCAGCACGGCGCCGGCGGAGCCGCCACCGACGATTACGAAATCCGCCTGGATGATCGGCAAGCCCTGATGGCTCATGGCGCGTAATTGATCCATACCGCCTTCTGCCGGGTGAAAGCCTCGATCCCCGCCCGCCCCATATCCTTGCCAAAGCCGGATTGCTTGAAGCCACCCGCGGGAAAGGTGAATTCCGGTGCGCGGCCATGCTGGTTAACCCACACCATGCCGGCCTCGATCTCGTCGGCGGCTTTCAGGGCCAGGCCGATATCGCGGGTAAAAACGCTGGCGGCGAGGCCATAAGTGGGATGTGCGGCAAGCGCAAACGCCTCCTCCGGCTCGTCGAAACGGTCCACGGTGAGGATCGGGCCGAAAAATTCCTCGCGGTATCCATCCATGTCCTGGGTCACGTTTTCCAGAATGGTGGGGGCGAAATAGCAGCCGGCATTGCGGCTTTCGTGGCGGGCACCGCCCATGCGCAGCGTGGCGCCGGCATCCAGTGTCCGCCGTAGCAAGGTTTCGATCCGGGTAATCTGCTTTTCGTTGATGATCGGCGCCATGGTGGTGGATTCCAGCCAGGTCGGCCCCGCCAGCAACCCGGATGCACGCGCCTCGATCGCGGCAAGCAGCGAATCGGCCACCTTGCGATGAACGATCAGCCGCGATCCGGCGGTACACACTTGCCCGGCGTTATCGCTGAATCCGGCAAGAACCTTGGCCGATGTGGCGGCGATATCACCGTGATCGGCGAAGACGATCTGCGGGCTCTTGCCGCCGAGTTCCAGGGTGAGCGGCTTGGTGCCGGCATGCGCGGCCAATGCCATGATGGCGGAACCGGTTGCCGTGGACCCGGTGAAGGAAATCTTGCCGATGCCGGGATGGCGGACGATGGCGCTGCCGGTGGTGGGGCCATACCCGTTCACCACGTTCAGCAACCCGGCCGGCAGGCCGGCCTCCGCCGCAATCTGCGCCAGCGCCAGCAGGCTATGCGGTGTAAGCTCGGAGGTTTTCATCACCACCGCATTGCCTGCGGCCAGCGCCGGGGCGAATTTCCAGGCTGCGGTAATAAGCGGAAAATTCCACGGCACGATGGCGCCGACAACGCCATAAGGTTCGTGGCGCACCAGGCAGAGCGAACCTTGCTCCGTGCTGGTGATGGTGCCTTCGAGCTTGTCGCAATATTCGGCGTAATAGCGAATAACCCCGGCGGTGCGCACGACGTCGCGCGGCGTGGTCAGTGCGATCAGGCGCGACGATCCGGCGGCCTCGATCTGGCCGAGATACCCCGCCCTTGCTTCCACTGCACTGGCAAAGGCGTGCAGCACGCGCGCCCGTTCGCGCGGCGATATCTTTGCCCAGCGCGAGGCCGCGAGCGCGTTTTGGGCAGCCTGCACCGCCATCGCCACCGCATCGTCGCCACCATCGCGCAGCATGCCCATCATCTGGTGATCCGAGGGGCGGAGCACCTCGATCTCCTCGCCCGGCAGATCGACGAAGCGGCCGCCAATATGGTGGCCGATGGGGATGGCGAGCATATCCGGATCAAAATCCAGCGGCATCACGCTGTCTCCAGAAAGGGTTTGAGCATATCGATCGATTCATGAAACCGCGCGACGAAGCTGGCCACGCGCGGATGCTTTGGTGCCAGCAGGATCTCCGCCGGCGGCCCGTCGGCGGCGATCTCGCCGCCATCGAGAAACACCACGCGGTCGGCAATTTCGAAGGCCAGGCCAAGCTCGTGGGTGACGATCACCATGGTCATGCCGCTCCGTGCCAGCGCCACCATCGCGCGCAGTACTTCGCCCACCAATTCCGGATCGAGGGCGGAGGTGGGTTCATCGAACAGCATCACCGCCGGCTTCATCGCCAGCGCACGGGCAATCGCCACACGCTGCTGCTGGCCGCCGGATAATTGCGCCGGGCGCTTTTCCGCATGCGCTTCCATGCCCAGCTGAAGCAGCAGATCGCGCGCTTCCTGCTCAGCCTGGTCGCGTGTCATGCCGCCAACGATCACCGGCGCCTCGGCCACATTGCGCAGCACGCTCATATGCGGAAACAGATTGAATTGCTGGAACACCATGCCGGTACGCGCGCGGATACGCTCGATCTGCTTCGCGCCCAGGCGCAGCCTGTCCACCCCCTGTTCGGAACGGTCGAAAATCGCCTCGCCACCGATGGTGATTCGGCCGCTTTGCGGCTGGGTCAGCAGGTTGATGCTGCGCAGCAGAGAGGTTTTTCCGCAGCCGCTGGCGCCGAGCAGCACCACAACCTCGCCTTGCCGCACGGAGAGAGAGATATCGCGCAAAATCTGCCGGTTGCCGTAGCGCAGGTTGAGATGGTCGATGCTCAATATGTCCGCCGGCTCAATGGATGCGGGCATGCGGGCCCTCCATGCGCCGTGCCAGTGCCGTCAGCGGCACCAGAATGATCAGGAAGATTGCTGCCACCGCCGAATACACTTCCATCGGCTTGTAGGTAAAGCTGCTGATGTAGCTGCCCTGATAGAGCAGGTCCGGCACGGTGATGGCGGAGAGCAAGGTGGTGTTTTTCATCTGGATGATCGATTGCCCGACCAGCGGCGGCAGCATGCGCCGTATCGCCTGCGGCAGAATCACCCGCCGCATGCGCTGCCCGCTGGACATGCCAAGCGCGGTCGCCGCGTCGCTCTGCCCTGGATCGATTCCCTCCACGCCGGCGCGCAGAATTTCGGCGTAGAATGCGCCGATATAGAAGCTGAGCGAAAGATAGCCGGCCCAGGCCTTGGTGATGTTCACGTGCAGAAAGATCGGCAGCGCGTAATACGACCATAGCAGGATCACCAGCAGCGGGATATTGCGGAAAAATTCCACATAGACGCGGCCGAACATCCGGATCGGCAAAATGCGGCTGAGCTGCGCCAGCCCGATGGCGAAGCCGATCAGCAAACCTGTCGCGATCGTCGCCACCGTATACAGCAGCGTCACCAGCAGCCCTTGCCATAACAGCGCCGCATTATCGGTAATCACGCTCGGATCGAACATCAGAAAGTGAAATCCGGCGGCAGGATGGAAAGATCGATACCGCGCGCCTTCCAGGCCCGGGCGAGCGTGGCTTGCGCAATGCCGAGCGAGCGTTCCTGTTCCACCCAGGTGGTGAGGAAATTGATGAAGCCCGCATTGCCTTCCTGCCGCGCCACGCACAAGGTTGCCGGATTCTGCAGGATCGGCCGCGGCAGCGATACCTCGCCGATGCCGTGGGCATGCACATCCAGCGCATCCAGGATGGAGAGCAGCACCGCATCCGCGCGGCCTGACTGCAATTCCAGCAAGGCGGTGGGGCGGTCGGCCACCGGAGTCACCTGCGCATCCGGCAGCAAAGCACGGGCGACGATCTGCATCGTACTGCCGGTCTGCACGGAAATGCGCTTGGCTGGCGTGTTCAGCTCGGCCCAGCTGGCTTCATGGGCGCCCTTTGGCGTCAGCACGGCCCAGGCATCGGAGAAGATCGGCACCGACAGATAATCCACCACCAACGCGCGCTGTGGATTTGGATTGACGCCGATGGCGACATCTATCTTGCGGGCCTGGAAGTCGGCGGCCAGATTGCCCCAGCTGGTTTCAACCGGTTGCAACTTCACACCGAGGTCGTCAGCGATGGATTGCAGAAAGGTGAAATAATAGCCGCCCCAGGCCCCGCTCTTGCGATCCTTGATATATCCTGGCTCCTCGCCGAGCATCACCGGCGCACGCAGCACGCCGCTCGCGCGAATGGCGTTCAACACCGCTGAAGGGTCATCGGCATCGGCCGCTCGGGCGGCGAAGGGCAGCACGATGGCGGCGCCCAGCAGCGCTCGTCTCGTCAGGGCACCTGAAGGTTCCGTCGCTGTTGTCCCTATCGGCATAGAAAACCGCCCGCGAGAGGATCGGTGGTTTCCTTCACGATCGTCGAGAAGGCGGTGATATGTGCCAGCCCCTCGATATTCGGCCGGCCATCGGCGATGCGGGCGGCGAAGCTGATGCCGTGCAGGTTTTCGGCGATATAGGTTTCGCCCTCGCCAAGCCGGCCTTGTGCCGCCAGCAGGGCGATGCGCGCGGATGTTCCTGTGCCACAGGGCGACCGATCGAATTTATTGGCGTCCAGCACGACAAGATGCCGCGCGCGAAGCCGGCCGATATCGGCGTAGAACAGCACGCTGGGCGAGGCGTCGCCACCCAGTTCCGGCTTCAGGCCGCGCAGTCGTGCCGTCACCGCCGCCTTGATGGCCGCGCCTTGGTGCAGCGCCGGCCCGACACTGTCCGGATCAAGGCTAAGGCCGATCGCGCCGGCATCGACAATGGCATACCAGACGCCGCCATAGGCCAGATCGACGGTAACGGCAGCACCCGCCACCTCCACCGCCAGGTTCTGTATCCCGGCATGGGCGGCAACATTTTGCAGCCGTACCGAGGCAAGGTCGCCCTGCTCCGTCCAGTCCAGATACACCGTCACGATTCCCGCTGGCGTTTCCAGGGTGAAATGCGGGCAAGTCGGTGCCACGCTCCCCGTTGCGGCCAGGGTTTTCGCATAGCCGATCACCGCGTGGCCGCACATATCCAGATAAATGTAGCTGGAAATGAAAAAGGCGCCGAAATCGGCGGCATCGGAAGGCGTCGGCACCAGCCCTACCATGGCGGCGTGGCCAGCCGGTTCGTGCAGCAAGGTGGCGCGCAGCCGATCATGATGGGTTTTGAAAAAATCGCGCTTTTCAGCAACGCTGCCACCCTGCAAATGCGGCAGGCCGCTCAGGATCACCCGCGTCGGGTGGCCCGCCGTATGCGAGTCGATCACGCTGTAGCTGGCAGCGAGCGCCAGCATCTAGGCGGATGCCTCGAATGATTGCCCGATGATCGTCCGCATCTTTTGCCAGATTCCTTCAATAAGTTCGGCGGTCAGGCTGCGCGCACGCTCGGCATCGCCGGCGCAAATCCGGTCGTAGATCGCGGCCGTGCCATCCACCGAAAGCCGTATCACCTCGGGGCTCTGCGCGTAGGCGAAGAACCGGTAGCGCAGCGCCTGTTTTTCCAGGCTTTCAAGCAGGCGGCGCAAAGTGGCATTGGCGGCCAGGCGATAAATCAGTTCGGAGCCTTCGACATCGGCATCGAAGAAGCTGCGCGCATCGCCGCAAGCCTGGGCGGACCGCAGGCGGCCGAGCAGATCGTTGAAATGCGACTGTGTCGCCGGCGCCCGTGGCGAGCGTGCCGCGGATTCAGCGGCAATGGCTTCCAGCGCAATACGGCATGTATAGATCTCGTCGAAATCGGTGAGAGAGACCGGCGCCACCCAGAAGCCGCGGCGCGCGGATCGCCTTACCAGACCATCGCGCTCCAGCAGGCGAACCGCCTCCCGCACCGGCGAGCGGCTCACCCCGTACGTGGCGGCAACCTGCTCCTCGGTCAGCCGGGTATCGGGTGGGAGACGATTGAAAATGATATCCTCCCCCAGGCGCCGCGCCAGTTCATCCGGGATCGCCCGCGCGATATCGCCCTGTCCAGAAGCTTCGTCCATTGTATACACCATACACAACACAATGGTCGCTGCAAGAAAAACCTGTGCATCGTCGATCGTCGTACGGTCGTTTTTGCAGGGTGCGTAACTGCGCTATGGTCTCGCCCAGCCCTTGTCTCCGGTGCCCGGGAACACGAAGGTGCCCAGGAAAGAGATTGGCAGGATGCAGGAGCAGGCTTTCGTCGATCGCGACACCGCGATCCCCCTCTACCACCAGATCTACCTGCAACTGCGCGACGAAATCCTCAGCGGCCAGCGGCATTTCGGCAGCGCGATGCCCACCGAACAGGAAGTCTCGGCGATGTTCGATGTGTCGCGGATCACCGCCAGGCGGGCGCTGAGCGAATTGGCGCAGCATAATTTCGTCCAGCGCAAACGCCGCCTGGGCACCCGCGTCACCTTCCAGTCGCCGGCCAAACCGCTCGAGGCCAATATCGACCAGGCGGTCGATTCCCTGCTCGCCTTCGGGCGCAGCACCACCGTGAAAGTGCTCGAGGTGGTGGAAGAGGAAGCGACAGCCACCATCGCCGGCGCGATGATGGCCGAAAAGGGCGAGCATGTGGTCCGCGCGGTGCGGCTGCGCTATCTGGACAATGCGCCATTGGGCTACATTGTCAGCTACGTGCCGGCCCGCTACGCCAATGCAGTCACCCGCCTTGCCTTGGAGAAGGCGCCGATCCTGCGCCTGCTGGAACAGGCGGGGTGCAAGGCGGCGCATGGCACCCAGACAATCGGCGCGATGATCGCCGACCAGTCGCTGTCACAATGGCTGGAAATCGAGTCGCGTGCGGCCTTGCTGCGCATCACTCGCACCGTGTTCGATTCCGCGCACCGGCCATTTCTGCTCACCGTCGCGCATTACCGCTCGGATCGCTTCAATCTCCGCCTCGATCTGCATGGCGCGCCGATCAGCGTCTGAATGCGGTCTTGGGTGCGATGGCTTGCTTTCTTGGCGGTGATGCAGTGACACCGGCCGACAATTGATCTAATACTATTACAAATCGACCTGAAGGCCTCGTCGTCGTCGGTTGATCGGCAAGGGAAGGGTCGATTGTGAAAGCATACCAGATCGGCACGCAGGAAGGGCTGGGCTCGCTCACCGCGGTTGAGCGTCCGGAGCCGGTGGCCGGCCCGGGCATGGCGCTGGTGAAGGTGCGCGCCATCGGCCTGAACCACCGCGATCTCAGCATCATCTCGGGCCGCTACGGCGCGCGCCGGCCGGAGCAACGCATTCCGGTCTCGGAGGGGGTGGGTGAAGTTCTCGCCCTCGGTGACGGCGCCACCGGCGTCGCGGTCGGCGACCGCGTCACGTCCGGCCATTTCGTCACCTGGCTTGGCGGAAGCTTCAGCCCGTCTGCCTTCGCGACCGATCTCGGGGTCACGCATGATGGCTGGCTCGCCGAAAAAATCGTCATCCCCGCCGCCGCCTTGGTAAAGCTGCCGGACAGTCTTTCGGACGCCCAGGCCGCGCCTTTGGCGGCCGCGGGCCTTACCGCCTGGCATGCGCTGGTGGAATTCGGGCGTATCCGCGCCGGCGACTGGGTGCTGGCGCTGGGCACTGGCGGTGTCTCGATATTCGCGCTGCAGATCGCCAAAATGCATGGTGCCCGCGTGGTTATCACCTCATCCAGCGACGAGAAGCTGGCGCAGGCCAAGGCGCTCGGCGCCGATGCCACGGTGAACTACCTTGCTCAACCCAACTGGGAAGCTGCCGTGGTCGCCGCCACCGGCCAGGGCGCCGATCTGGTGGTGGAAACCGGCGGCCAGGCGACACTCAGCCAGTCGATCGCCGCGGCGTCCGCCAATGGGCGGATTGCCATTATCGGCGCGCTCGCCGGCGCGGCCAGCACCGGGCTGCCGAATTTCGGCACCATCATCGGCAAGAACCTCACCCTGCACGGTATCGCCGCCGGCAGCCGCGCCATGCTGGTCGATTTCGTCGCGGCCGCCGCGTCCAACAAGCTCGTGCCAGTCGTCAGCGCCACCTATCCGTTCGACCAAGCGCCGCAGGCCTATGCCCATCTCCAATCGGGGTCAGGCATGGGCAAGGTGATGATCACGCTGTGACCGCGGAAAAGGCCGCTTTGCCGGCGTCTGAGCGCCTGGTCGCGCACGCCTTATCCATTGCCTGGGATGATGTGCCGGATGCGGCGCGGGTGGCGGCGCATGCCTTTCTGTTCGATACCATCGCTGTCGGCGTCGCCGGCCGCAATGCCCCGAACGCGGACTCTGTCGCCGCCGCCGTTGCCGGCTGGGTTGGCCAGGGGGGCGGGTGCCCGGTGCTTGGCCGCCCCGATTTTAAACTGCCGGCGCCCTACGCCGCCTTCCTCAACGCCTTCCAGATCCATTCGCAGGAATTCGACTGCGTCCATGAGCCGGCGGTCGCCCACCCCCTGGCCAGCGTCGCCTCAGTGCTGCTGGCCGAGGCAACCCGGTCTGGCCCCTATAGCGGCGCGGAACTGCTCGCGTCCCTGGTCGCCGGGGTGGATGTGGTCGCGACTCTGGGCGTCGCCGTCAAGAGTCCGCTGAAATTCTTCCGGCCAGCCACCGCCGGGATATTCGGCTCGGTCTGCGCGCTCGCGCGCCTGCGCCGGCTCGATCCGCAGAGTGCCCGCGATGCGATGGGCTATGCCCTCGCCTTCGCCAGCGGCACCATGCAGGCGCATGTGGAAGGCAAGCCCACCCTTGCCATCCAGGTTGCTGCGGCGGCCCGCTCGGCGATCGAGGCGGTGGATCTGGCGGCCGCCGGCTTGCCTGGCGCCGTCGGCTCGATCGACGGCCCGTTCGGCTATCTCACTTTATTCGAGGACTCGGTCGATCTCGCGCCGGCGCTGGCGGCGCTGGGCACCGCGCAGCGCGTGGCCGAGCTCAGCTGGAAGCCCTTCCCCACCGGGCGCGCGGCGCAGGGCGCGATCGTGGCCACGCAGCAGCTGATGCGCCAAGGGCTCGATGCCGCCACTCTGGATCGTCTCGTCTATCGCGCGCCGCCGCTGATCAAGCGTCTGGTGGGCAGGCGGCCTAAGCCGGCAATGGATGTGGCCTATGCAAGGCTGTGCTTCGCCTGGCTTGGCGCGGTGGTGCTGACGCGCGGCACAGTGAGCCTGGATGATTTTACCGCCGAGCGCCTTGCCGATCCGGTGCTGCTGGAGCTGGCGGAGCGGATCTGTGTCGAGGCCGACGATAACACCGACGCAGCAGCCTTCGTGCCAGCGACGGCCACGGCAACCACGCGCGACGGTGGCACGCTGAGCGTGCCTGTCACCCGGCAATTCGGCTCGCCCGAATGGCCACTCGATCGCTCGCAGCAACTGGCCAAGGCAAGAGCTTGCCTGGCTTTCGGCGGCCTCCCGCCGCTGGAAGAGGAACTCGCCGCATTGCTGGACGGCCTGCACGCCGAGCCAGATGCCGCGGGCGCTGTATTCTACCTTCTCGGATCGTGACAGCGCCCGCTTAGGGCCCGTTCGACATTAACTGAATCGAGTTACCGGGTCGAACGGGCCCTAAGCTTTTGTTTGAAAAGGCATCTTTGTCGGCGTGCCGACGCACTTATTTGCCGACGATGCCTTACGTCAACCAGCGCCAGATCCCCGCAGGCCAGCCGGCGAGCGGGATATGCGCCCAGGTGGCAACGAGCCAAACGACAATGCCGCCACCAAGCGCATGCCTACCAAAGCCGCCGAACGCCGCGCGATGCTGAGCGATTGCCACGAACGGCAGATAGCTCGTGCGACCTTCCCACACCGTCCAGCCATCTGGATCGAGTGCCGCCTTCTTGCGGTCCTGCAAGGCGGCGCCGACCAATGCGAGCACGATGATCGCCCCCGATAGAATTATGTTCTTGGCGATCGGGTAGATCAGGATATGCGAGGCTCCCCAGATCGCGAACGCCCACATCATGGGGTGACGCGTTACGGCAAACACGCCGCGCGCCTTGGCCGTCGCCGCACCGCCGCCGGCCCCCGGAAGCGCCGGGTTGCCGACCAGCGATCCGAGCAGCAGCACGGAGGCGAGCAGCATCGTGACCGTCGAGACCGCCCAAAGGCCACCGCCAACACCCCAGAGCGGCGCGGTGATCGGAGCCGCCTGATACGCCCAGATGGTGAAACCGAGGGTGAGGAAGGCGATGGTCGAGTAGAGCGCTAGGAACCCGTTCTCGCCCAGGCTGCCAACCAATGTCGGGCGCAGCGGGTGCGACAGCGCAAAATGCGTTCCCAAAAACGCGCCGGCTGCTGCCAGCACCATTATCGATCCCGTCATCTCAAGCGATCATCCCGACATCATTGCCATGTTCGGCGATGTCGGCGTGAACACCGAAAATGCAACCGGACCATTGCCGGCCACCGAAACAGACGAAAATCATCTCGCCTGCGCCTCATTCCAACACCCTAGAGCGGGATGCGATCTGATCGAATCGTTGTCGAGTGTCGCATCCCGCTCTCGTTCTTTGTTTTGGCGAGCATGTTCATCCGGCAGCTGACCGCTTAGGCATCGTCGGTAAATAAGTGCGTCGGCACGCCGACAAAGATGCCGCTTCAAACAAAGGCTAAGGGCCCGTTCGACCCCGTAAACCGATTCGGTTAATGTCGAACGGGCCCTTAGTGCCGGATCATGCTCTAAACCCCACCGATCAATCCGTCTTTTGCCCTCGCCAGCTGGCAACGATCTTGTCCAGAAAGCCGGGTTTTACGTCATCTCTCTGCCAGCGGGCGGAGAACGAGGCCGACGAGCTGCGCGGGCGTTCGGAGACCGGCAAGGTGGAAATGCGCAGGCGCATCGGCACCGATACGCCTTCACCGACCGCAATGGCTTCGCCGTTGGCGAGCAGCGGCAGCGAGGTGAACAGCGCCGTGCTGGCCTCCGACATGGTGGCCTGGATGATGTCCTGGTCTTTCTCGTTGGTCATCCGGAACGCAATCATCGTGCTGCATTGCGACAGGATGGACGAATCAAGATCCGAGGGACGCTGACTGAGAACGCCGAGACTGACGCCGTATTTGCGGCCTTCCCTGGCAATCCGCGCGAGTGCCCGTTTGGCGGGATCGAAGCCGATCCCGTTGCCTGCCGGCGCGTAGCGATGGGCTTCCTCGCAGACCAGCAGAAGTGGCACCGAATGGCCGCTCCAGAGACCGAAATCGAATGCCATCCTGCACAGAACAGCGACGATCACGTTCAGAACCTCCGAGGGAACGCCGGCCAGGTCGAGCACGGTGATCGGCCTGCCATTGGCCGGCACCCGGAAAATGCGGCCGAGCAAGGCTGCGAGTTCGTCACGCAAGGCAACGCCGGTAGAGAACATGAAGGCGAAGCGCCGATCTGCCTGAAGTGCGGCGAGCCGGGTCTTGATCTGCAGATACGGGGCGGAATTGCTGCGGTTGTCCAGCCGGCCGGTGGCTTCGTCGATCAGCCGATTGACCTCGCCGAGCGCGTAAGGCACCGGCGTATCGACGGTTATCCACGAGGCGTCGAGAGGGTTGCCGGCGAAGGCGAGCTTGGCGGCCAGAACGAGGTCCCGCAAAATCGCCATGGAGGCGGCATGTTCGGCCTTCTTGTCGCCGAAGATGACTTCGATCAGTTCCTCGAAATTCAGCAGCCAGTAAGGGAAGCGAAAGGTGCGCACGTTCAGATGTTCGGCCTGCTCGCCGAAGGCCTGGCCATACTCGCCATGCGGGTCCAGCAGCACCACATGGGCGTGGTGGTTGCGCTCCAATATGCCTTTCAGGATCAGCACCAACGCACAGGACTTGCCTGAGCCTGTTGTTCCGACAAGGGCAAAATGCTTGCCGAGCATGTCGTCCACGCTCAGGCTTGCGCTGACCCGGCCATCCTGGTGCAGCGTGCCGATGGCGATGGATTGTGCGTGCGGCTGTGCATAGACCAAGGCGGTATCGTGATGGTCGGCCAGTACCACCACATCGTTCAAGGTCGGCAAGGTGGTGACACCGCGGTAGAACCGGCCATCACCGCCGGCATCCACATCCGTCGATTCACCGATCAGGCCAATCTCGGCAATGCGCAATTCCTGTTCCGATTCGTCGTCGCGCGGCAAAGGGATGCTCAATCCCTCGATCAGGCCGAACACGCTGCCGTTTTCCCGCACCAATTTCACCAGGCCGCCGATCTGCATATCCCGCCCGTCGAGGATCAACGTATCCAGAAGGATAACGACCTTGGCACCACTTATCGAAACGACACGTCCGACCCGGCTATAGACGCTGTAATCATTCATCCTGTGGTGGCCGCGGGCTGGAGGTTACGCGCCAATACAATGTCGGGTTCCGCCGGCGACCCGTAATAGAAGCCCTGCGCATAGTTGCAGCCGGTTTGCCGGATGAAGGCCGCATGCCCCTCCGTCTCCACCCCTTCGGCAACCACTTCCAGCCGCAGATTATTGGCCAATGTCACAATGGTGCGGGCGATCACCGCCGCATCCTCGCTATGGGTGACATCGGCCACGAAGCTGCGGTCGATCTTGATACGATCCACCGGCAGGCGCCGCAGATAGGAGAGGGAGGAATAGCCGGTGCCGAAATCATCGATCGCCAGGCCGATGCCAATCTGGTGCAACGAGCTGAGGATGTCGGCGGTATCGCGCATATCCTGCATAACGCCGGTCTCGGTGATCTCCAGCTCTAGCCGTGACGACGCGAGCCCGGTTTCGGCCAGAACGTCGGCCACCAGGCGCGGCACGTCGCCGCCTCTGAACTGCGCGGTGGCGACGTTCACCGCCATGGTGATCGGCGGCAACCCTGCCTGATCCCATCGCACGGCTTGCCTGCATGCTTCACGCAGCACCCAGGCGCCAAGGTGATTGATCAGGCCGCAGCGTTCAGCCACCGGGATGAATTCATCCGGGCCGACCGCGCCATGCTCCGGATGAGTCCAGCGCAGCAAGGCTTCCACACCAGTCAGCCGGCCGGTCGATACCGCAACCTGCTCTTGATACACAACCGAAATCTGATTGAGCGCGATTGCTTCACGCAACGAGTGTTCCAGCGTGGCGCGCCGATGCGCTTCCTCGTTCAGCACGGTATCAAAGAAGTGAAACAGATTGCCGCCGTCACGCTTGGCGCAATACATGGCAAGATCGGCATTGCGCAGCAGCATGTCCGGCCCCTCCGCATCACCAGGGAACAGGGTGATGCCGACGGAGGTTCCCACGAATAGCCGTCGTCCGGCGATCTCGATCGGCTGTGCGAGGGTTTCGATCACACGCTGCGCCAGCACCTTGGCATCGTCCACCTGGGTCAGGCCGCCTTGCAGCACGGCAAATTCATCGCCGCCCATGCGGGCCACGGTGTCGCCCTGGCGCACGCAGGTCATCAGCCTGGTGGCCACCTCGCGCAGAAGCGAGTCACCAACTGCATGGCCCAGCGTATCATTGACGTTCTTAAAATGATCCAGATCGAGGTAGTGCAGCGCCAGAATGTTGTTGCGGGTGCGGGCCACGTCCATTTCCCGGCCGAGGCGATCATGCAGCAAGCTGCGGTTTGGCAGGCCGGTGAGCGGATCGTGGCTGGCAAGATAGGCAAGGCGGCTTTGGGTCTTGGTGCGCTGGTCTATTTCCTCTCTCAACGCCTGGTTGAGATTGCGCGCTTCCAGCATCGCGCGATGCGCTTCGATGGCACGCAGATCAGCCTCCGCCTTGGCGGCCTTCAGGGCTGAGGTGGAGGAGCGGCGGTCCAGCAGCATGCCGAGGTTTGCACCATAGCGCTCAAGGCTGGAGGGGCGTTGTGTTGCCCCCCGCCCGGTCAATAGTAGCGTTGCATCTCGTCCGCCGGTGCGCATCGATGTCTATCCAGCCATTGAAGACCCTACCGTCCCACGAAATGAGATAATCTAGGCGCGGCTTCGCGTCTACCCTTTTCGACAATTCGGGTCGGCAAAACGGGCGGCCAGGGAGCTCATTGCAATCTTGAGTGGAAATCGCCCGTGACGTTTTTTCAACGGTTTAGCGGTGGCATATATAGCGCCCTGCTTGGCGAACAGTCAGGCCAGGCTATAAGCTTATAGTCACGTTTCCGTCAGGCTGTCGCCGTCTTGCCGGAACGGCGATAGTTGCGACAGGGCAGCCATTTCGGCGATCATTGCTGGCCGTTCCTGATCAAGATGGTCGCGCACGGCGCGGCGCAGACCCGGATGGGCGATCCAATGCGCCGAATAGGTTGCCGAGGGCAGGTAGCCGCGCTGGATCTTGTGTTCGCCCTGGGCGCCCGCTTCCACCGTTTTGAAGCCGTGCCGGATGGCGAATTCTATGGCCCGGTAATAACAAAGTTCAAAATGCAGGAAGGGGAAGTCGGCCACGCATCCCCAGTTGCGTCCATACAGGATATCGGGGCCAGCCAGATTCAGTGCGCCGGCGATCAGTTTGCCTTTGTGCTCCGCCAGCATCAGCACAACGCGGTCGCCGAGCCGGTCGGAGAGCAGGGAGAAGAATTTTGCGGTCAGATAGGCGCTCCCCCATTTGCGGTCGACGGTGGATTCGTAGAAGCGGAAAAAGGCTTTCCAGTGCGCCGGTTCGATCGCCTGGCCCTGCAGGGTGTGGAAGACCAGGCCTGCTGAATTGGCATCACGCCGTTCGCGCCGGATGGATTTGCGCTTGCGCGCGTTCAGCGCCGCGAGAAAATCATCGAAATCGGCAAAGCCTTGATTGTGCCAATGATATTGCACGCCAAGCCGCTGCAGCCAGCCGGCCTGGCCAAGGGTTTCGTAGTCGGTCTGCTGACAGAATGTTACATGGACAGAACTTAACTTTGTTTCCCGGCACGCCTGCACCAGCGCGTGGGCCAAGGTGAGCGCGCCGATGTCGCAATCCGGGCGGATCAGCAGACGCGGCCCGGTGACCGGGCTGAACGGGCTGGCCACCTGTAATTTGGGATAATAATGGCCGCCCGCCTGTTCGAAGGCGCGTGCCCAGCCATGGTCGAACACATATTCGCCGTAGCTATGGCCTTTGGCATAGAGCGGCGCGGCGGCCACCAGCCGGCCGGCGCCATTGCGCAACGCCATGTGGCGCGGCAGCCAGCCGGTGCGCGCGCCGGCGGACCCGCTATCCTCGATCGCGGAGAGGAAGGCATGGCTGACGAACGGATTGCTGTCTCCGGCGCAGTCATCCCAGTCGGCTGGATCGATCTCATGGATCGATCCGTGCAGGGTCATGTCGAGGGCAGTCGCTTGGTCCGGCATCAGCGCGAATATGGCGGCTTCCGCGCAGGAAGGAAGCCCCTAGAGGCTGGGCAACCCTATGGTGGTGGTTGCAGCCAAGCGGCATCCGAGGTGGTTTAGGAACGCGTCGGCTTTGGTGTCCGGCTGGCGGCGATAAATCGGGCGAAGGCTTCCAGTGTGCGGGGGGAGACGTGGTGTTCGATGCCTTCGGCATCGTTTTCGGCGTCTTCGCGGGGAACACCGACCGCCAGGAGCAGGTCGACGACCAGGCGGTGGCGGGTGCGGACACGGGCGGCGAGCGCCTTGCCAGCTTCGGTGAGAAACACGCCGCGATAAGGGCGGGCGGTGGCCAGGCCCTCTCGCTTCAGTCGGGTGATCGCCTTGACCACGGTCACGTGGGAGACGCCGAGGCGCCTGGCAATATCCACCGGCCTTGCCTGGCCATCGGCGGCCAGCAGATCGGCGATCAGCTCCGCGTAGTCCTCGATCAGCTCGGTGGAGCGGGCCACCCGCGCTTTGCCGAAGCGGCTTGCCTGTGTGGCCTCCGGCAGCAGCGCGGCGGAGTCGGACTTTTCCACGCGGCCTCCTGGTGCAGCGGTGCAGACGTGGCTCGCAAATGAGTGCGTGTAGCCGCTTGTTCAAGGTGTAGCTGAGACTACATCTTGGCCATGCCGCCTGATGATGTTTCCGCGCCACCCAGCATGAGTGACCGCACGACCTGGGAAATCCGCGAGGTGCTGGATGGCCGGCGGCGTGGGTGGCGGGCGATCCTGCCCTTTGCCGGGCCGGCGGTGGTTGCCTCTGTGGCGTATATCGACCCGGGGAATTTCGCCACCAACATCCAGGCCGGGGCGCAATACGGCTACGGTCTGCTCTGGGTGGTGTTGCTGGCCAATGCGGTGGCGATGCTGCTGCAATCGATGTCGGCCAAGCTCGGCATCGTGACCAACCGGAACCTGGCGGAACTCTGCCGGGCGCATTTTCCGAAACCCGTGGTGCTGGCCATGTGGGGGGTGAGCGAAATTGCCGCGATGGCGACCGACCTTGCCGAGTTCTTGGGGGGTGCGATCGGTCTTTCCCTGCTGCTGCATCTGCCGCTGCTGGCCGGGATGGGGGCCACGGCGGCGATCACCTACGCCATATTGTTGCTGGACCATCGTGGCTACCGGCCGCTGGAGCTGGTGATCGGTGGGCTGGTGGGGCTGATCGGCGTTTGTTACGTGATCGAGCTCATGGTCGCGCCGCCCGATTTTCGTGAAGCTGCCATAGGCCTGGTGGTGCCGCATCTGGCCGATCGGGGGGCGGTGCTGCTCTCGGTGGGGATTTTTGGCGCCACCGTCATGCCGCATGCGATCTATCTGCATTCTGGCTTGACTCAGGACCGGGCGCCGGCCCGCACCGGGCGAGAGCGCCGGCAATTGGTGCGGTTTTCCAACCGCGAGGTGGTGGCGGCCCTCAGCGTGGCGGGCGTGGTCAATTTGGCGATGGTGATGATGGCGGCCACTGCCTTCCATGCCGGCCATAGCGGTGTCGCGGAGATTGAAACGGCCTATCACACGCTGGTACCGCTGTTTGGCGCGGCGGCGGCGGGCATATTTCTGGTCTCGCTGCTGGCCTCGGGGATTTCCAGCTCGGTGGTGGGGACCATGGCGGGGCAGGTGATCATGCAGGGCTTTGTCGGCTGGCGCATTCCCATCTGGGTAAGGCGGCTAGTGACGATGCTGCCCGCCTTTGGCGTTGTCTGGGCGGGGTTCGATGCCACGCGCAGCCTGGTGATCAGCCAGGTGGTGCTGAGCCTGGTGCTGCCAGTGCCGATGATCGCCCTGCTGGTTCTCAGCCGGCGCCGGGATGTGATGGGGGCCATGGCGACCGGACCGGCGGTGATGGCGCTGGCATGTGCGGCCACGGTGGCGACACTCGCGCTGAACGCGCTGCTGCTGGCGGAGACGCTGGGGATCGCCTGACAGGCCCGCTCCCGGCTGTGTTGCACCGCACCCTCACACTGCCTAGTTTCCGGCGATGACGCCGCCCGAAAACCTCCGTATCGCACTTGCCCAGTTGAACCCGCATGAGGGCCAGATCGAGGCGAATCTGGCCGATATTCGCGCAAGGCGGGCGGAGGCGGCGGCCTGTGGGGCGGATCTGATGGTGACGCCGGAATTCTCGATTGCCGGCTATCCACCGGAAGATCTGGTGCGCAAGGCGGCCTTCGTGGAGGCGTGCGAGGCAGCGCTGGAGGCACTGGCGCGCGATACGGCCGATGGCGGGCCTGGGCTGATTGTGGGTGGGCCCTGGCGGGAGCGGGACAAGATCTTCAATGCCGCCTTCTTGATGGATGGCGGGCAGATCATCGCCAGGCGGGCCAAGCACGAACTGCCGAATTATGGTGTGTTCGACGATAAGCGGGTGTTCGATGCAGGCCCCGCACCTGGCCCGGTGATGTTCCGCGGCTTCCGGCTGGGGATGATGGTGTGCGAGGATTGGTGGTTCCCCGCGGTTTCGGAAACCCTGGTGGAGACCGGGGCGGAATTGCTGCTTTCGATCAACGGCTCGCCCTATGAGGCGGAGAAAGCAGGGAAGCGCATACAGCTTGCGGTGTCGCGGGTGGTGGAAACCGGGCTGGGGTTTGTGTTCCTGAATCAGGTGTGTGGGCAGGATGAGCTGGTGTTCGAGGGGGCGAGCTTCGTGCTGAACCCGGATCGGAGCCTGGCCGCCATGCTGCCGCATTTCGAGCCGCATCTGGCGATCACCGATTGGCATCGGGAGGATGGCAGGCTGGTATGTGCGCCCAGGGCGCTACCGCCCGAAGCCGCGCCACAGGAGAATATATATCGCTGCCTTTGCCTGGGGCTGGCGGATTACGTTCGAAAAAATGGTTTTCCCGGGGTGCTGCTTGGGCTTTCGGGCGGGATCGATTCCGCCTTGTCGGCGGCGATCGCGGTGGATGCGCTGGGCGCCGACAAGGTAAGGGCGGTGATGCTGCCGAGCCCATTTACCAGCCAGCACAGCCTTGACGATGCCGCCGAATGCGCGCGGCTGCTGGGCATACGCATCGACAGCGTGCCGATTGCACCGGCGATGCGGGCGATCGATAGCGCGCTGATGCCGTTATTCGATGGGCTGCCGGCCGATACGACGGAGGAAAACATCCAGTCGCGGGCGCGGGGGTTGCTGCTGATGGCGATGTCCAACAAGTTTGGCCATATGCTGCTGACCACCGGCAACAAGAGCGAGATGTCGGTGGGGTATGCGACGCTGTATGGCGATATGTGCGGCGGCTACTCGGTGCTCAAGGATGTCTACAAGACCGATGTGTTTGGATTGAGCCGATGGCGCAATGCGCATCGCCCGGCCGGCGCAATGGGGCCGGACGGGGCGGTGATGCCGGAGCGGGTGATCACCAAGGCACCGAGCGCGGAGCTGAAGGATAACCAGACGGATCAGGACAGTCTGCCACCTTACGAAATTCTGGATGCGATTTTGGCGGGGCTGGTCGAGGGCGAGAAATCAGTGAGCGATCTGGTGGCCGAAGGGTTCGAGCGGGCGACGATTTTGCGCGTGTGGAAGATGCTCGACAGGGCTGAATATAAACGCCGCCAGGCACCGCCCGGCGTAAAGATTTCGCAGCGTGCATTCGGACGGGACCGGCGCTACCCGATCACCAACGGGTTTACGGGGCTGGTGTCGTGAGCGGGTTGTTTGCGCCGGAAGGCGGCTGGAAGGTTCGCATTCTCGATCTTTCCGGCGGGGCGGAGGACAATATCGTTGAGGACGTGAAGGGGTTCCCTACCCTGATGCAGGCAAACGCGTTTGCACGGGCCTATGTGCGCGACAGCATCGAATTATGCCGCAGGCCGGGGATGTCGGCGCAGGATGTTCTAAAAACCTGGTTTGCGTTCGGCGAAGACGCCGAGGTGCTGGAAGCCGCTGAAAATGGCTGGCGCAGCGCCAACGAGCTTTCGGATTTTGCCGGCCGTCGCGCCACAGCAAGCGAGCGGGATTGGCGCGTGCTCGATCCGCGAAAGGCGGAAGACTGACATGCGGGTTCGATTTGCGCCTAGCCCGACGGGTTTTCTGCATGTGGGCAACGCGCGTATTGCGCTGGCCAATGCGCTGTTCGCCAAGCGGCAGGGGGCGACATTTCTGCTGCGGATCGATGATACCGATACCGGGCGGTCCAAGCCCGAATATGAGCAGGGGATCGAGCAGGATCTGGCCTGGCTTGGCATTGCTTGGGACGAGACATTCAAGCAGTCCGATCGCGCGGCGCTCTACGCGGCGGCGGCCGAGCGGCTTCGGGCCTCGGGGCGGTTGTACCCATGTTTCGAATCAGAGGAGGAGCTTCGCTATAAGCGCGATCTGCGGCTGAAGCGCGGGCTGGCCCCGGTTTACGACCGGGCGATGCTGAAAATGACTGCGGAGCAGCGGGCGCAGGCCGAGGCTGGGGGCAAGACGCCATATTGGCGCTTCAAATTATCGGATGGGTCGCCGGAATGGACCGATCTGGTGCTTGGCCGCAGATCGGTGAAATTGCCATCGGTCTCCGATCCGGTGCTGATCCGCGCGGATGGCACGCCGCTTTATACCTTTACCAGCGTGGTTGACGATATCGAGAGCGGGGTGAGCCATATTATTCGCGGCGAGGACCATATTACCAATACGGGTGTGCAGCTGGATATCTTTTCAGCGCTCAATGCCAATCCGTCGCGTCTGACCTTTGCGCATTTGCCGCTCCTGATCGATTCCGATGGCGGCAAATTATCCAAGCGGCTGGATGGGCTTTCTCTGCGGGCGCTCAGGCAGGATGGGATGGAGCCGGCCGCGATCGTGGCGTATCTGGCGCGGCTCGGCACCTCGGAGTCGCCTGAGCCGCTGCCTTTGTCGGCCTTGGCGGCGGCCTACGATATTTCGCGGGTGTCACGCTCGCCGGCGCGGTTCGATATGCGGCAGTTGCTGGCGTTGAATCGGCGGGTCTTGCATGGCGCTGATTTCGAGCAGGTGCGGGAGCGGCTGCCGGCGGGGGCGAGTGCGGCGTTCTGGGATGCGGTGCGCGGGAACCTCGATCTGTTGAGCGAGGCGCGTCATTGGTGGGATGTGGTCTCTGGGCAGATTGCGCCGCCGGTGCAGGAGGGCGAGTCGGCGTTTTTGCGCGAGGCTCTGGCGTTGTTGCCTGAAGAGCCCTGGGATGCCGCGACGTGGTCTGGCTGGACGACCGCGCTGAAAGCGACCACGGCTCGGAAGGGGAAGGCGTTGTTCGCACCTCTGCGGCTAGCGCTGACGGGCGAGGATCATGGGCCGGAATTGGCGGGTTTGCTGCCGCTGATGGGTCGCGCGCGGGTGGCGGAGCGGTTGCGGCTGAGTATATTTTCTTAGTCTATAGGGCGGTTGGAATGATGCCTGGCGCCTAGAGTGGGGTGCGGTGGGAGGGACCAGGTGCCGACCCACCCCCACGGTTATACTTCTATTTCCATCAGGCCTTCGCTGAGGCATGCGGCCAGGTTGTCCAGGCTAAGAGCCAGGCAGCCCTCCGTGGGGGCAAAATCGGGTCTGGCGACATGGATGAAAATCGCCGAGCCGCGGCCGCGCTGTACTGGGCGATCGTTCCAGCCCAGCACGCCGACCAGGTCGTAAACTGCATCTCGCCGCCATAATTCCTCGTGATGGCCAGCATGCGGCAGGCGTATTTGGCGGTTGTAATCGGCGTGGGATGGATCGTCGCACCAGCCATCCTCGGGCGCGATCGGTTCGGTCGGCAGTTTGCTGCGCGGCCGCGCGATACGATCGGCGCGATACAACAGTTTTCGCAGCGTCAATATCCCCGCCGGCGTTCCGCCATCACCCTCCTGCTTGTGCTGAACAACCCCTGCGCGGCCGA
>Ga0116229_10002608_pt1 | contig 29264 bp, 19 predicted proteins | sample S1TSphgellanicum_3_FD_87313 | JGI IMG/M metagenome (GOLD analysis project Ga0116229, IMG submission 87313) | Host-associated microbial communities from peat moss isolated from Minnesota, USA - S1T2_Fc - Sphagnum magellanicum MG | ecosystem: Host-associated > Plants > Peat moss > Unclassified...
AAAGAGACCAATGTAGATTTGAAAATAAAACAAAGGGTGACAAATACAAAATTTAAGGAATAATGAAAAAAAAAAAAAAGCATTTAACAAAAAGGTTTAAATAAAATAATCAAGAGTAGCAACAAAAGAAACCAGTGAGAGAACTAAAATACAAGAGAATTCTAACAAATGCATAATTGAATACATAATCATTCTTACAAGGAGAAGTATGTTAAGTTCTTATAATATTGTTGGGTGGGCAAATTACATGTAGTCACACAAGCGATAAATAATGCAAAAAAGTTTAATCATTATTTTAACATTTTGTAACTTGAGATTCACATCAACTACCTACACAACAACATACCAAAATTTGGAAAGGTAGTACTTTGAAATTTCTTCTAGCTTATTGATATTACATGCATGACCTAAATAACTTGTATTCTTGGTTTTATTCTAGGAAGGACAAGGGGATACCTCTTATGGGCCCTAAGCACATAAGTCTCATCTTTTGGAGACTAGGGGGCTAGAAGGAGTTATGCAACATGATGTTCAATGTGCTTTGCAATAAAAGGAATTGCACATTGGACCATATAAGCATTGACAAAAAGAATGTCCCCCTTTCCCCTACACCAACAACAATACAAAAAATGAAAAAGAATATGACAAGAGCTTGTTACATGCCCTAAAAAAAATGGACAAATGAACAACTTGAAGAGGCCATGGATTAATGGAAAGAGGAGGTGACCATGAAGAAGGCCATCATGCATTGGAACATACCATTGTCATCATTGTTTGACCATCTAAATGGCAAGACTAATTGATGAAAGAAAAATTCCTTACAAGGTGTCCTAATGGAAGAAAAGGATGTTGTTATTGTTGTTTAAACTCTAAACATGCAAAAATGTGGACTATCTATATCATTATAATAATTCAAATTCAAGGTGAGAAAATTCAGTCAACATTATTTTAAGATGGTATACTTGGGAATTCCTAGTGGTACTAATTCAACTAAAGGCATCTAAAACCATGCATACATCTTACAAAAGTCCTAGAAATCTCCAAAGCCCAAGGTCTAACCACCCAATCCTATAGTTCCTTCTATCAAAACTTGCAAACATTATGCAATTAACATAAATACAAATTGAAACACAGTTGGAACTTACACAAGACAAGAATTCAAGCAAACAAACAATATAGAGTTCATGTTTTGGCTAAGTAGGGTTCACAACAAATTTACATCATCATCCCCAAATCTAAGGCACGGTTAAGTGTGAATATGTAATCAACACATCAAGTCAAGTTCTACTAGGATTGAAAATCTTTAAAGGTGAAAATTGTAAAATGATTACATTGAGCATTTTGTTTAAGGAATTCATAGGGGTTCTTTAAAAAATTTGTACAAAGTGGGATTCCTCAAACATTTTGACATTTTTAAATTCTAGATGGGCATGGATTTGATGTGACTTTACAAGAAATTAAAGAAGCACACGCATTTGGATTAAATATGGTCACACTTTCAAGCTAAATGTCACATACACTACAACCTTTAGATGTGTCATGTTTCAAACCTTTCAAAATAACATTTTAAAGGAAATAGACAATGCAATGATAAAAAATAAATACTCATAACCAAATTAAACAAGGTCATGAAGTTGGTTGCGAGGGTAGACACAACATTGGATAAAACACTAACCTTAAAAATCAGATTTGGATTTCGGGTTATAGGAATCTAGCCTCTAAACCTTAGTGCAATGAATGATAAACTACTACCTAATGAAATGTATACAATAGTAAAGAACAATGGAACAAATGAAAAAAATTACAATTCTAATGATGAAATTAATGGTAGTCCTAAATGGGTGGAAAAGTTTGTTGTTACATCTTTCATAAATATTACAAGAACAAGTGATGAAGAGGATTCCAACAACCTTCCTTCACACAAACAGATGTATTATGTGGAAATTCCAAGGAATCCGACTACCAATAAATATTATTTTTAGGAAGGTGATGAAATATTGGTTGACTTGGACCAAAAGCATTGAGAGTTGGTAGGTGTGCCACAAAATAGGGTGAACAACATTAAAAGCTTGTCATATGCAAACATGTTGACACTTCCATGTCAACTTCCAAAGAGAATCAAAAGCAAGGAACCTTTAATGGATTATTCATAGTCCCATATGGTCACATTTGATGAGTATCTAAAAACCTTGCAACAAAAGGTCATTGAAAAGAAAATAACATACCAAATCATGGAAAAAAAAATGGAAGGAAAGAAAAGAAAAAAGGTTCAAAAAGGTGGAAAATATTCAAACTATGGTTGAACACACAACTCAAAGGAACCTTGAGAGGTGATACAAAGCATATTTCGCAACATGGCATGTATCCTACAATTGTTACATACATCTCTTATAATTTCTTCATGTATGGAAAACAACTGCACTACAACATTCAAGCAACACTAATTAGGATCATGCATCATGATGATCAAAATGTGTCATAATTGTCAAGATGAGACCAAGTTTGTGGCTACTAGGAGAGACTATGTGAGTGACTAGAAAATATAGATCTTGTAGAAAAGAAAATGTGGGTTTTCAAAAAAAAAAACTTACAAAAAAAAATGATGAAATTGAGAAAAAAATTGACCAAGGTACTAAGAGAGAGAGAGAGTGAACAATTAAAAGAAAAAAATTAGTGATGAGGAAAGAGATGTAACTATGTCGCAAGTGAAAATCAACCAAATTACCGAAATAAGACCATGAGTAACCAAAAGAGAGATCATGGACAACCAAGAAAGAGTTGAATAAGTGATAGTTGAGACAAGATTGTGAGCAACCAAAAGAAAGATCATGAATGACCATGAGATAATCGACTAGGTTGAATGCCAAAACAAAATCATGAACAACTAGGAGAAAATCAACTTCGATGACTATTGAAACATGATCATGAATGACCAATAGTCAAGGAGCAAGGAACCAAGAGATAGTTGACATTTGAGATTGCTAAAATGGGATCATGAGGGACTAAGAAAAAAGGGTGAACAATCAAGAAAACAAGAAAATTTGCAAGAGAAAATCTAAGAGCTTCAAAAACAACTTGCAAGAAAGGATGTGAATCTTAAAAAACAACTTGCAAGAAAGAGAAAATGAGTGATGTAAGAGAGAAAGAGTTGCAACCATTTAGACCATGTTGTTGTTGAGGACCATTGTTGCCATCTAAAAAAGCTTGTGTGTCGCCACCATTTTCATTATAAGTTTTTTGACCTACAACAAGAACATGGGTAGGGTGCATGGTGAAAGAAATAAGAGTTCAACATAGAAAGAACTTACAAGAAAGAGAATGTGAGCAACCATCAAAGAGCTCCTACCTCAAAGATGAAGGAGATGCAAGTGAAAGCTTTGCACATAAAGAAAATGTAAGCTTGCAAAGTTTGTAAGCTTTGTGTGAAAGGTTTCGCTCACGTATGAGCCCACTTCTTTGAGCCCACAATCCAACCATCTCACTACACAATTGTGTCCTTAAGACAATCAAACCACTTGACCACCAAAGCAACATCAACCCATGATCGTTAAGTTTTTACAAACACTTGGAATTTTGTGACTATAGATTTTTGAAACCCATGATGAATGGCAAACCTAAACCATGCACCATTGATAGACAATGGTTGAAGGGAAATGAAGTGATTTGGCATAATTAAGTATTAGGCCATACGGTAATTGATGAGTAAAATATACTAGGTGATTGTTTGGTAATAGGGTGGACAATGCATGCTCAAACATCATAGAGTGTGTGAGGAAGTTTTTTTCAATATGAAAACCCCTTTTACTTTTAAACCTTAAATCTTGCTAGTTTTGTGACAAATTTACATGATTTGTGCATAGGTTATGGATGCACCTGATTTAACTTTACAATTCATCTTCACATCCCAAAGGCAACCAAAATCATTGTGTGGATTTTTAAAACTTTGATTCATTATGTATTCAATGGTAGGCTTGGCTACGCTAGGGGGTGTTCCACCTTGGAATGCAACTCAAGCAATTGATCAAGTCATCATAATGATGAACACCTAACTTGGACTTGTGAAAACACACATAAAAAAAAACCTAAAACACCATGGCATAGAACCTACTTGTGCAAACATGGAAACAAGAAAAAAACTAAGAGCATCACATCAAGGACCTATTTGAGACCAAAATAGGAAGGCAAACAAACAACCATGAGCCCCATAGTTCAAACATACCTAAGCTCAAAAATAGGAAGGTGAATGGACAACCACAAGCACTATAAGCTAGAAGTGTCAACCATATAGTGAGGAAGGAGCAGATGCTATAGTGGGAACACATGATGAGTGTGATAAAAGAGGCGGAACTTCTACTCCCCCAACACAATGTGCATATTTAGATGTGCATTAGGGTTTGAATTGTTATTTTGATTAACCCTATGAGGGATTCTTGCACACTTTCAACTCAAAAACATGCAAGTATTCCCAACCTTCATTTGGGATGGAACTACTATGTAGTTACGTTTTAATGAGTAAAAATGTGATTCAATGGAATGTAACTAATCATATGAATAAACCTATTGCGTTGTGTCCTTTTAATAAGTATCAAAACATGTTTGGAGGAATTAACACTTACCATGACAAAGAATGAAGAAGTAGTGTTGGTGTTGTCAACATTCATGTTTTGGCAATTTGACCCCCTTTTATTCACTTCATCATAATGTCTTCAAACATACTTCAAATCTAGCATTCATAGCATTGTTGGAAAGTTAATATCAGAAGCAACCTTGGCACAAAGTTTTATTAGCTTTTATTTTTGCAATCGAAAGATACGCTTCGAAACTCGAGAGCTATTTTTGACAATGTTGGGAAAAACAACCTTAGAACCCTCTTTACTTCTAACAAGTGCGATTCCTTTACAAAAGCTTGGATGATGCTGAAATTTGGAGAGAATGTTTTGCAATTTGTACTCAAAATTAATTGAAGTTTGACACAAATCTAATGGTGAATTTGGGAGGAACAAATATTTTTGTAATAGTCCAAAGATTTGTCCATTGATAATATTTCATAAAATTTCAACTCCTACTTTCTACACCTAATTTTCACCATGTTCCTTTTGCTTGCACACATCATTGTGCTCATGAATAACACACATTCACACAAATTCAACTAGTTTCTCCCTCTCACACACTCCTCCTACAAAAAATACAACATTTCACACACTCAACAAACAAGACAATCTCAAGTTCCAAGGAGCCTTTCATTTGACTCTTCCTTGAATTGATTTCCTTTAAGCAATGCGAACTTGTGGAAATTCTTCCTTCCAATCAAAGGCCTCTTTTCCCTTCATGAACCAATGGGATTTGATGATGATTCCACCTTCTAATGATGTTTATGATGGGAATTTTTGTATTAGAGAGGTTTCCATCCCCCAATCAAATTAGGACAGTAATTTTCATGACCAATGAATTTGGAGGATTCATCTTTCCCTTATATTGGATATTTTGATGGGATGCCTTAAATTTGATCATTGCCAAGCCTATTCGTTTGACCTACATCCTAATTCTTTTGAAGTAATTAACCCTTATGATAGTTACTAGTACTAAGAAGTAACATCCTTTGGTTATTTTTTGACCAAGTCAATTCAAAAACATTAATAACTTTCCTCCTAAACTATGTATTATTTATTTCTTTAGTACATATTAATCATTCATTACCATTTACTAATTACTTGCGTAGTATACAGTAAATTGTATTATTTATTTGTAAATAAGTCTTCCATCATAAACATTCTTACGTATTATCTAGATCCATTGTCTAAACTAGGGTTTAATGAATCTATCGAAACTAAGGCATCAAGATTTTATCATAGTTCCATTATCATAACTTGCATCACCACAATTGTGCCTACCTTAAATTCTTAGATAAAAACATCATCCTTTTTTCGAATGCAAGTCTAAGGTTATTGTTTTGAGCTACTGTTTTATTTTTTGTTGACGCAAACAAGGATTCAACCATGGCAAATGATGCCACTATGTTTTCATCCCTTTTGATTGTGTTAGTATAAGATGAAGGGCTTGAAAAAACATCAATTGATGTGAATATTTCTCAATGGCCACGTGAAAAAGAATTAATCGAAAGGGTGGTGTGCACTTGAGTGGTTTAGTCAATGTGGGATCATTATGTGTTATCTAACCTTCACGCTCTTGCCGTTTACCTAAAATTAATTTATGTCTTAAAAATCAAGCTTGACAGATTTGATGAGTGTTAGTGCAAAAATGATGACGTTCGTTTTTTTATAAGACTTAGGTCCCTAGTGATGGACATTACAATTGGCTCAAGAGTTCAATAAACCCGTTGCCAATGGAATAAAAAACTAAATAGCTTGTTTACACCATTCACCAATTAATTGAGTTTTTATAGCTATGAGAATCTACTAGGCTTTGGTTTAGGTTGTACGAGTTTTGTTGTCCTATCTTTTATAAGATTTACTAGTAACATACAAAACTTTCTTACATGCCCATCAATAGAGTATTGTGTTTACTTATAAAACACCATTGTATTTCCAACCTTTGCTTAATCAAATGATTTTTTTTGTACTCAACTAGATTCATAAGATTGGTTTTATGAATGTTTCCTTTGTAAGCGATCAAATCCATAACCATGCTTACAACTTATATAATATTACAAATATTTTTAATGAATAATAATTGGATAATTAATGCAGATCTCATTATACTAATAGGACTATTCAACTTTTAATATTTAAATAACTATCCCCAATTTACTTAATAAGTTTAAAATGGTCCAAAGAGTTCAATTTAATTATAATTTCCTAAATGACACTAATACCTATTCTCAAATGTTACTTACTAGATAAAGGATCAACTATGAAACCTAAGAGAGAGTATACTGTTGAACTAGGCTTCACAAACCCATTCTAAATTCTTGGATGGTTATGATTCTATGACCAAACGTCTCTCTTTCAAAGGCCAAATTGTGGACATTAACAAACATGCACAATAATTCAATGCAAATGACATTGTGTGAATTAAAATCCACTTATATTTTTAATGGGAGAGATATTGTCTATGTATCAAGTATGGATTGTCCATGTATATGGTGGCATTCCAGTTACACATGGAAGGCCATGTGTTCACAAGAGGCCATGCTTCAAATTTTTGACCCTTGACTTTGGGAGGCCCTTTCTTACTCATTTCTTACCCAAATGTAGGTTTGTAAATGGCTATAAGGGCACCAGGAAGGGTGAACCTACAGGGGTTGAACCCCAAGGGTTGAATGTGAAGCAATAGTGAAAACCAGCTCTTTGAGTGGTTAAATGTTTGCTCATCAACCCATCTACTTTACTTGACTTTATAACTTTGAAATCCTGAAATATTAAAAATTGGGATTGTTTAACCTTCTTTTCTTTAAATAAATAAATCAATATTTCAACAGTAACTATTGATTCTCAATAGTAGGAACAATATTCAGTTTGAATGACAATATTAGATTCTTTTACTAACGTCTTCATCATTTCAACTTTCACTACCCCTCTATGTGGTAGTGAAAGTGTTGTCAACTAAGCACCAATGGATTAAACTCTGGGAATAATTGCAAACCCAATTCCACAATGTCATAGTTTTTGCAATGAATCGCCATGAATTTGTGTTCCAATTTGCCTCAAAACCATGAGTTCATTGCCAGTTCTTTAAGGCTTTTGAAATAACCGGGACTGACAGTTCTTTGATTCCTAATCTTTTCCAAAGAACCAGAACTGACGGTTCCCGAATTCTGCAGCAATTAAAGAACTGGAACCGGCAGTTCTTTATAAACTCAAATAACCAAGCAACAATGGTTATAACCTTATGAATGTCAGTTGCAGAAAAAACTGTCACACCCGTTAGTCACCTTCACCATATAAAGTACATGGGAGCCTATTCTGCACAACACCAACACTTTTTACATGGACAAACAAAACATGCCTGTGCCAATTCTGGTGGTAGATTATGGCACTTCAGAGTATACAGACAGAAGAGGCATCACCAAGTGAACTGTGATGTATTACTCCAAACGTGCTAAACTGGATTGCTTGAGTGAGGAGGCATGACAAAGACAGAGACCAAAGAGCCATCATCATGTAAGTTCAAGCAACAAACAAATTTAACAGAACTGTATCTAGCTTCAGTGCTGCTGCCATCCATATCAAGAAATCTAATCCAGTGTAGGATGTAAACAATTCTGACCTAAAAGGGCAAATTGGGTTTGTTGCAGATTTTGAACCTAAAAATGGGGAATTGGGTTTGTTGCAGTGTTTTGAACCTAAAGATGGGAATTGAATTTGTTGCAGATTTGAACCCAAAGTTTCAATATCACTCAGATGGTGTCTGCATATATGAAGGTGTGTCAGCTTGAGAATCCTTAGCAGAGTCTGATTCAGGCTGCTGCTGCTGTCTCCAGGCTTCATCTCCATTGTTGTCGGAGAATTGATGAACGTCTTCCAGCAGGTGCACAACATCTGCCATTTTCGGGCGACTCTCGGGTACAGTGTTGACACATGTCATAGCCAATTGCAGCATTTGAACCATTTCCTCCTCAACATTGTTCTGATACTTCATCAAATCCACATCAAAAACTTCAACTGTCCATTCCTCCCTCACCACCGATTGCACCCAACGAGGAAGATCGAGTCCTTGATCATTCAGTGAGGACTGTGTTGGAGCCTTGCCAGTTAAAAGCTCCAACAAAACCTGCACTCCAATGGGACACAAATACTAAATTCCAGAACAGAAAACCACATTGCAAAAGCAAAAGCAGCCATCAATGGAACCAAGTTAGTTCAACCCAACTCGAGCAGTGCTTCTCACCAAAACATATTTGATGCAGTTTTTGCCAAAAACAAACTTGATGAGATTCTTGCCAAGAAAAAACTTCATCTGCTTTTTGCAAAAAAAACAAACTTGATGTGGCAGTTCTTGCCCAAAACAAACTTGATGAGCTTCTTGCCATGAACAGCTCTCAAGACACTGGAGTTTTGTCCATACTCAGCTATGGAGGAATGCAGGAAGTAACTATATGGAGGTGAATCGAGGAAAGTAAATTTTGCACATACCACACCAAAGCTGTAAACATCTGACTTGAATGTGAGCTTGAAAGTCTTGCTAACTTCTGGAGCACAGTAACCCAAATTGCGGGAGCCACCAGAACTTGTGCCAACGAGCTGAACAAGGCCAAAATCCGATACAGCTGCCTCCAGTTGTTGATTAATTAGGATATTGGATGACTTGATATTCCCGTGAGCACTTCCTTCTTGATGCAAATATGCAATTCCCTTTGCGGCTCCAAGTGCAATTCTCACACGAGCCACCCAATCCAAAGGTGCTCGACCACCCCCACCACCTCTGTTGCCTCCTGTATCAATCAGTCACCAAAACCATCAGAAGCTCTTTGTAATTTGCATCAGGTTCAATCTTCATCTCTTTGTCAACAACAACATTAACAAACTCAGATTTTGTCCAAACAAGCTTTCAAAACAAATCTGGTGCCCCAAAAGACAAAAATTCAGGAATGCACAAACACAATCAAAGTAGAGTTTCAAGCATCCCTACTAGAACTTCATCAAAACCATTGAAGGAGAGTTGAGCATTTTGGGGGAGGGGGAGGTTCAAAGGTTGATTATCATTGTGCACTAATCAATCATCTCAATAAGCTATCATCTCAAATGTCCACTTAGCTACTTATACAACTGGGCAGATTATTGAAACTCACTCGATGATTCAAAACTCACTCACTCACATTTTCTCACCCATTGGGCGTGAAGGGACTTCTGTAAGCGGTCCAAGTTGGTTTTAGTTTATGGAAATGGACATTTTAGCCTTTCATCACTCACTCTAGATGTCCAAAAGTGCAACTCATCACTGCAGAAGCATTCGATTCCACCTATTACCTACTGTACTGAGCTGTAATTTAAAAAATAGCCAAAATAATCACAAGATAAGCAACAATAACACAAAAGAAAAGTAGGGTGCTCAAAGCCTCACCCCTCAATGTTCACATAAGAATCTTGATCACATAATCTCAATCACATTAGAATACCTAATTGAGAACATAATTGCGATCATGCAACAACACCTAATCGAGCACATAATCTCAATCACATAAGAATACCTAATTGAGCATATAATCTTGATCACATAAGAATAATCAAGAACATAATCAGACTTGAAATCATGAAACCAACGATATGAACAACATAATAAAGTAATCAACCAATGGTGTTTGGACATTGAGAAGAGATTGAGACAAAGAGAATTGTTGTTGTGGTGGTGTGTTACAATCTACTTACCATGGAGGAAGGAAGAGAGGCTGCCATTGGAATAGAAGTCGTAAACCAGGAGCTTCTCGTCTTTGGAGAAATAGTAAGCGCGAAGAGGAACAACATTGGGATGTTGCAATCTTCCCATTGATGTGATTTGCTTCTGGAAATTGCTGCTACTGATGATGGTTCCTCCTCCACCACCCGCTACACCTCCTCCAGTTGCTGTTGTGGTGGTATCTTTGAGCCTCTTCACTGCAACAATGGTTCCATCTTCCAACACTGCTTTGTAAGCTGTCCCCACTGATCCCTTGCCCAAAACCTCCGCTGAAGCTCGCAGCAGATCCTCCAGATCGAAGCTGTAGCGCTTGCTATCAAAGAACACCAGCTTGTTGTTGTTGCGGCCTCCTCCAGTTTCACCAGCTCCTTGAGCTGAGCTCGAGTTATCATCCTTTTGTTCTCTGGAGGTAGTAGTAGTAGAAGAAGACTTCATCTTGCCACCTTCTGCTGCTGCAAGAAAACCTTTCTTCCGCCATTGCCAACAGCACAAGAGAATGGCAGTCGTCAGCAGAACAAGAACTATAGAAGCACCCACCGCAATTGCTGCAATAGAACCTGCTCTTAGCCTTCTCCTTCTCCCATGGCCACCAGCAGCTGCAGACGGAGCCGAGACAGGAGCTGCCGGACCAGACCCACCAGGAACAGCTGGTGCAGAAGCAGGAGCCGTGAGCGGACATGCAAGATTGCTTATGGGTGGACCGCAGAGGCTAGGGTTTCCTGCGAAGTCGGCAGCAGGGAAGCTTTGGAGAGAGCTTGGCACAGGACCAGACAAGTCGTTGTTTTGGAGGGTGAGGTTTTGTAGGCTTGCGAGCTTCAGAGACGGAGGAATGCTGCCTGAGAAGGAATTGTTTTCCAAGTCCAGCAGCGAGAGCTCCTGGAAGAAGTTGAGGGAGTTGGGTATGGAGCCGCTGAAGTTGTTGAACCCTAAACTGAGATGGGTGAGACGAGGCCAGAAGCCTTCCAGCGATGGCAAAGCTCCGCTGAAGTTGTTGGTGGCAAGGTACAAAGCTCGCAAGTTGTCGCAGTTGCCAAGCTCTCCCGGGAAAGGACCAGTAAGGAAATTGTTGTGCAAGCTCAGAGTGCGAAGTTGATCTAACTCTCCCAGACTGTTGTTGGGTATGGTGCCCACCAGATCAGAGAGTGGAAGCTTGAGAGTGGTGACTCTATTGCCATTGCTCCTGCTGCTGCACTCCACGCCAAACCATGAACTACACACCAAACTCACATTGCTCCATGAGCTCTGCAGCTTTCCTGTCGTGTCTACTCCCTCTCTAAACCGTTGCAATGCCAACGCATCGGATTGCAGCGTCCCAGCTGCTGCTGCTGTATGCACCATGACCAAACTGCAGCTCCATACTAGTATGATCTTCAAAACTGCACTGCTGCAGCAGCAGCAGCTCATGATACTGGCACATGACGAGCTCATGACAAACACAGTCCCCGAGATCCGGTCCCGCTACTCCCAGCAGCTATTCTGTCTTCTTCTACCGCTGCAAGCAAGAATCACGAGAACACAGCTGCAATCACACACATGATGATTCTAGAGCTTCACAGCAGCGGCATCGCCGATCAAACAAACCATTTCGGACTGTGCCGCTAGTTCCGTGCGAGCATTGTTTCTGACCCTCTCACTCTCTCTATTTTTCTTTCCCTCTGGCGCGCTCTCTCTCTGCCTCCATCGCTCTCTCCCTCTCGCGAGCTCCCTCACTCCCCTCCCCAGGGAGCTGCCGGGGTTCTGATACCCCGAGGGTACTTGGAGGATATCTAAGCCTGCTGAGGCGGATATATCCGTTGTTCTCGTCCTCCTCCCTCCCTGCCTCCTCGCGGGGCTCCCTTGCCGGGTTAAGATACCCTGAGGGTGCTTAGCGGATATCTAAGCCTGCCGAGGCGGATATATCCGTTGTTCTCGCTCGATGTCTGACCTGGCGGTGCTCCCTCGACCGGGGGAAAGATACCCGGAGGGTACTTAAGTGGGTGTCTGAGCCGGCCGGAGGCGGGTATGCCCGTCTGTCTCGGCCTCTTCCACCGTTTGCCAGTTCGGTGCCGGGTCTACGGTACCCTGCGGGTATTTCTGCGCATGTCGGAGCCCGCTTGAGGCGGGTATATATTTGGGGGCATCAGTTTTCCTCGAGAATCCAAAGTCAATGTCCGAAGGGCCTCTTTTTTTGGGAGGAAAAGAAATTAACAAATTTGTTTTCTATTTAAAGTTCCTCTTTCATTTTGCTTTTTGGGGGTTAGGGGGAGCCGGATGTCACTTGGGTTAGGGTTGGTTTAGGGGCTTGTGGTTAGGGTTTGGGAGGGGGTTGGTTTAGGTGTTTGTGATTAGGGTTTTGGGGGGGGGGGTTTAGGTGTCCAATAAAAAGCAAATGACTAATCCTAAACCAAAATGAGTGATTATGCAAGGCCTCCAAAATTGAGACCCCCAAAAAACAAATAAAACTAACACCTAACAAACAAAGAAAAACCTACCCAATGTTTTTTTGGGGAATTTCTTTGGATTTAAAAAACCTGAACAACATGATTTTGACACATTCAAAGGGTTTTTGTGAAAAAAAAAGGCCCTTTAAATTGCCATTTAAATGGTTTTTGTCAGATTTCTTTAAAAGTAGGTTCCAGAAGGTAGCCAAAATATAAAACGATTCTTAATTTTGTACTTTCATTTCTAGTCTATAGCCAAATTTGGCTAAATATTCTTGTGAATGATTGCTAGTTTGGCTCAGTGCAAAAAAGAAAACCCGTGGTCCCTAACCCTAAAATATATATTAATACTAGTCCTTTTGCTATGTTGCTATAGGTTGTGTTTAGCTTTGGAGGTTGGCTTTGAGGTGGGGGCTTCATAATAATGAGTCTTTTGCAATGTAGTTATCTTGGGGAAGAAAGTCATCCATCCAAAATATTGGTTGTAACAAAGGATGAGGAATTCATCCATTTAAAAAGAATTTTGGTTTTTTAGCCTATATGGAGAAGTCATCCATCCAAGAGACGGGTTTTTAGGCTAGGGTGGAGACATTACCCCATCCAAAGGACTTGTTTTTAGACTAGAGAGCTTCAATTACTTTGGAGTTCATATGGGGATCTGGTGTGTCCATTGTTGCTTGTTGGGTCTTTAGAAGAAGAATGTAAACCCTAAACCTTTTTGTGTCCACAAAAGACACACAAATTAGTTCTAAATACCTTTGAGAAATATTAACTATCTTGTAGCAAAGAGAAAACAAAAGTGCACACAAGTAATGGGTTTAGGGTTAAGAATGGGTTTAGGGTGCAAGAACCCTCTTTGTAAATCAATAGCTATTACACATTGAATGGTTAATTTTCAACACCCTTTTGTATATTAGTACACTTAATACTCTAGACCAATTTTAAAAAGCCCTTTGCAACAAGCATTAGTAGAAGTGCAAGGTCTTTAAGCCCTAGGGCCGAGGCATTTTAGTAGGGCCTATGATGAGGTGGTCCTAGCCAAGCATGGGCCCACATTTTGGCAACATGGGTGGCGTTATTTTGGGGATATCTCGAACTCATGGGATGTACTGAATCGTAAAGCATGAGGTGAATGTTATCATGAACCTAAAACAAACATAGATCACAAATAAAGCCATAAGAGGATCAAAGGTTCTTACACCTACTCTTTAATAATGGGAGGGATCTTATGCCTAATTATAGGTGTAAGATCCGTCCCCTCCCACTCCTAAGGACAATGTGTACTATGCCTCCTCTTTCAAATATTCGCAAATTTAAGGTGCCTTCCAAATATTCTTAGGGGAAGTCTCTCCAAGTGCTTTAGGAAAGTAGTTTGTAGGTATGGATGGGGCTTTGTGGACTTTTTTGGCACTCCAAGAAGTTCTTTATTGCTCAAGAAGAAGAAGAAGGGCATTATTTATTTATTTATTTATTTATTATTATTATTATTTTTGCTTTTCCCCTTTTTCTTTTGGTGTGAAGGTTTGTTTATTGTTTAATTGCATGGTTCCCTTTTGTTGACAAGAAGAAAGGCTGACTATTTCCTCAAGGCAAGAATAAGTGGGTTAGGTAGGTTGATAAATATATGTTTAATATTTAATAATATTATTAGCTTGGTTGTGGTTGTGAAGGTTGCTCAAGTTTGACCCAGTTTTTTTTTTTTGTTTTTTTAGGCATGATTTTGTTGATTAAATATTGGACCATTATTGTGGACTAAATGTAGTGTACTTTGGGAAATGCACCCGACTCATTCCTCCCTTTTCTTTTTCATCCTCTTATGGTGTCTAACTATTGGTGCCTCTTTTGTCACTTGCCTTCATAAAAATTGTTGATGAACACTTGCCAATAACACTTTATTGCAATAAAATACTGCAACAAACAAAAAGCTCTAGAGACAAAAATGAAAAGACACAAAATCATCTATTCAAGATTATGCTTAATCAAAGTCCTTGTAACAAGTGATTTTTAAAATATATATATAAATTATAAATTTATGTATATAAGTTTTGTGATATAAAAAATGTGGTTAACTAATCCAAAAGTTCAGTCAAATTTACACTAGAAAACCAAAATTTTCCCAATCTTTTTGTTAAAAAACCCACAAAATTTGTTGCGTAAAAATCATTGCTTGTAACTACTTGTTGGGTATATATGAATAATACTTTGCCATGCAACAAAATTACTTTTCACTTTTCAATGGTACAAGATTGAATCATTCACCTTATTTGGTTGGCAAGTATAGAATTGGTGAAATCATGTTAATAAGTTGGTTTTCTCAATAATCATGAATAAAAATATCATTGACCTTGTTCATAATTGAGTGGAGAAAGATTGGCGAACACAAAGGTGTTATTCACACAAACACATATTGCATAAATTAATAAAAAAAACATGAAATGCCTAGAATTTGATTCTTTGTTTCATGAGTTTTTTTTTTTCCTTTTTTTGGAGATAGGCAATTGCAGGAGAAGTAAAATAATTTCAATCAAAGAGTGAATGAAAGGACAATAACATCTACACGGCAACCATGTCACCAAAGACAAGAAAGGGGAAAAAACACAAAACACTCATGAACTTGATTGTTTATGAAACATAGTCATTGTACTTAAGTGTTCACAAATTCGAAAATTGGCACTCCAAGCAAAAGATACATTTAGGACTATCATCAAACTCTACATTAAAGAAATGGGAAAACCAATCCTAGTGATTGCATGAAATCAAATTCCTAAAAGAAATTTTTGATCACTAACTTGTCCCAAATGTGTTATGTGCACACCCCAATTGCCCTTGAAGTGTTCTTCCACTATGTTTTGACCATGCTCATGGTCTACATAAGAAAGGTGGAAAAGGTTGTTGAATACCGAGGCAAAAGAAATGACCTTTTTGAATTACATCTGTTTCTTTTTGCTTATTTGCCCATGTAATGGAAAAAGGGAGAGGTTTACTTCATCTATTCTTTTTATTATCTCATTGCCAAATATGGTGAACCCTCTTCACTCAACTTCTCCAATCCTGGTCTAACTCTCAACTACAATATGCATAACTACCTTTTACTTGCATTGCACCACTTTCTAGTTGTAACAAATTCCTAGCATTACTTCAGCACCATGATTCCAATTGTCTCCTTTCTCATTAACACAAAATTAAGCACACATTTTTCGATAGTCAAAAGCCATATAAAGACGTGTGTTAACTCTCATCCAAATCTAAATTGGACACACACTAAACCATTGCCTTAATGGATAAGGTTTTTAATCAAAGTGGCATTGTGGAATCACACTCACAACATTTGTCAAGCATAAGAACTCATAGGGCCTAGCCTGCATAAACCCTTTCCCTAACATGACTCAACCTTTACTTCTACAAGCAGAAAAAGCTTGTGATGAACTTCTTCATGTTTTAATTTCTGCATAAGTTTGAACTACTATATCACAAAGCAAAATCCCAACTTTAAAGCATCATGCTTTCTTTTTTACTTCAAAAGGTACCCGTAAAGCACTCGGAGACAATTTGTAGTGTATGTGGAGGGCACATTATATCCATCAATTTCCCTCCTAGAAATTGGGAGGGATATTATGCCTACTCAAAGATGGGTGGGAAGTTATGCCTACTTGTAGGTGTAAGAACCCTCCCACTATTGAGGAATAGGCATAAGAACCCTCCCATTCATATGCCTCACAATCTACATAGGTTTGGTTCATGATAAAAATGTCCTTGTGCTTTGTGATAGGTAAAGCTCACGAGTGGGGGATATTCCCAAAATGTGGGGCTGCACTCGGCTACCACCTTGCCCTAGGCCCCTTATTTTAAGAATGCCCCCACCCTACGGCTAAGTTCACATTTCAACTTGAAATAGTGCAACATGCAATTAGGAAACAAAGTGTATGTGTTTGCGCATGTTGCATTGTGAAAGGCAACTCATGAAAGTAATGAAAGAAGACAACATTAGACCTCAATTCTTGTCCTTCTTCATGAGATTGAAAGCCTCCCAATAAGTAAATAATAAAAAAAGAGTTGGGTTGGTTTTTAGTGGCCTAGATGGATGCATTTGTCTTAAGGTTAAAACCTAGTCCATACATATGATACAATCTTGTGAAAAAACAAGGATTAGGTCTAGGGATAGTGGTCCTTAGTCCCCCCCCCCCCAAGCCAAAAATCCAAGGCAATAGGCCAAAAGTCTTGCAAGCACCCTAAGCTGAAAACCCTTGGCAATAGGCCAAAAGTCCTTCGAATACCCTAAGAAATGTCTTGCAAACACAGTAGGTCTTGGGCCCAATGTGAAGTAGCCTTAGGGCACGTAAGCAAAAACATGAATTGAAGACCAAAATGTTTTGACCTCTAGGGTTGAAAGATTGTGGACAATTTGACCCACGTTAAAGTCAACTTTGCATCTTCACCTTAACAGGGTTAGAATGCTAATTGGCATCTTGGCTAAGGGTTTAGGGTTTAGGGTTTAGCCTAGCCCTAAGAGTCATGTTCTGTCAAGCTGTTTTTGTATTCCATAGTTTGGGAATCCATCCAAGAGTTCTCTGAAATGACCCAATAGTCAAGTGCAACAGCGAATTGACTAACTCCTCCAAATCAGTACTCTATTGCAGGCAGGACTAGTGGAACAATTTCTGATTGGAGCAGAAATCCTCAGAAATGTGTTCATAGTCTCAAATTCCACTCAAATTGCCACTCAGTTTCCAAAACGATCATTCGCTACATAAGAGGATTCAAGAGGCACCAGGCCCAAGTGGTACAAACAGTAGAGGTAGGAAATCAAAACTATGAGAAGCTCCACGGTGTAATATACCACTAGACATACGAATGAACAAAAATGGAACTTCACATATCAATTGACAAGACAGACTACTGGGCATCAGCAATAGTCTGTGCAAGAACAAACACCATCCTCAAAGTAATGAAAGCAATCAGTGTCTGTCACCATGATTGCTCTCTGGACTATTTCTGAAATGAGCTTTGTTAAGTGTGGCAATCTTCACAAACCCACAGATTTTTTTTGTTATTCAGAGTTTATACCAGGAACTCTGTTGATGAGCCCCAATGCAATAGCCAATCTCTCACTATGGTGACCCAAATGAAGTGCCTTTCTTTTTCTTCTTCTTCTTCTTCCACATCATGCCAAACAAATTGAGTAGAAGGCACATACCCAACATTGTGCATGAGCCCTGACAATCTCTGCAGTTGTGCACAGATTTCAATCATCTGAGGGTGGTCTTGATCATCTACTACAAGTGTACACACTTCATTATTCACTTCAATCCACATGCAACCTGGCCGTTTCTTCACACCTCTCTCCTTTCTCTGCCATTCAACATTCTTATAGACATGCCTTCCCAGCAGCAGCAGCATGGATGTTTGATAACAGCAGATAACCAGCACCATTTTCAGGCTCCAATTCAAGAATTCGTTTAGCACTGTGTTCACCCATCTGTGCATTACCATCAATTCTGCAATCACTGAACTAAGCCATCCATGCAGCCACATGTGGTTAATGGGGCATTGCCTTGATTATATTCTCTGCCTCCTGTAGATGGCCAGCACAGCCAAGAAGCTACAACATGCAGTGCAATGTTCCAGTTTTGCAGAAACCATATAGGACTGTGATGATTGAAGCATAACAGCATATGCCTTCATCCACCAAACCTGCATGGCCACAAAGCTGATAGAAGACAAACAAAAGTGATATCATCTGGCTGTACAATTCTTCACACATCTGTTCAAAATGTTGCAGAGATTCCCTGCCAAGCAATTGCATGGCACATCCTCTCAGTATGGCATTCCAAGTGACCACATCTCGAGATGGCATTTGTTGAACACACTCTGAGCATCCTCAATGCTCCCACATTTTGCATACATTTTAATTGAATGCCATTCCCAACAAAGACATCTGAATCCAATCCACGTCCAATGATCTGCTCATGTGCATACCTGCCCTCTTCAAGCGCAACCAAGCCAGCACATGCATTCAGCACCCCCATCAAAAAAGTAACAGAGTTTAGTTGCGGAGGCTGCTGTTGCACTTATCAAAATAGTTGCAGTGCCTTCTGTCCTTACCCACATTTCACGTGTTCCAATATGAATGCTTTCCAGCTGACCAAATCTCAAGGTGGCATCTTGTTGAACACTTGCTGAGCATCCTCAATGCTCCCACATTTAGCATATATGTGAACCAAGCCATTCAAGCCCCACAAAGACATCCAAAGCAAACCCACTTTGGATGAGCTGCTCATGAACGAGCCTGCCATCTTCAAGTGCTCCTAAACCAGCCCATGCATCGTTCAATCACCTGAACAAAAGTGAAAATTTCAAGACTCGTTTTCTCATTGCAATTTGTCGGAAAAGCTCCATCACCTTCATAGGTTGCTCATCCTTCACACATGTTGAAAGCTTCTTATTCCAAGCATAAAATGCTCAATTGCACTGTACCTGGTGCCATTACAGCCATCTCTAGTGCTGCCAACAACTCTGGTACCATTACTGTCATCTCTGCTGCCACCAACATGTGGGTTTAGGGTCTCTGGTCATCAAACCAGAGTGCTTGCTGAGTCTGTTCTTAGGTTTGAAATCCGGATACCTTCATTTGTCTACAACCCGAATTCCAGAGATCAAGCTGATGAGGTCAAAAATCCAGGTCAAGATTTTAAGGCAAACAAAACACACTTACTTACTGTGAGAGGAAGAAAGGCAGAAGACAGAGAGGGATAATAGAAAGAAAGCTTACTATTAGTTAATGAAGGTAGAATGCAATGTATGTATTTATTAAGTGGTTAGTTCTTGGATTTGAATTGGGGTTTTGGAGGAAAATTTTAGATATATCTCTTTCTATCTTCTTGTTTTGGGATGTTTTTTCTTGATGCAGTTTTGAATTTTTTTTGCACCTTCTTGTTTTGGTAATGGATTTTGAAGATGTTTTGGGAGTAATTATAATTTTTTATTGTAGAAAAATATGTAGAATTAAGGTCGTAGAAGTTGGTACGTGTAGGAATAGTACTTGTCAATACTGACTATAAATGTGTGATCAATTTGCATGTAGATCTATAGTTTCTAAAAAAATTTATGATTTTATCATAAAAATCTGATCAAGAAATAAGAATTTAGTACTTAACATTTGGTGATCATTTCTTAGATGTGAATTTGAGAAATTTGGTTTTGGATTATGCAATTTGTTTGTTGTTTTGCTATTTATTTTGTGTTTTGAAATGTTACTATTGCATACATGTTTGGTTATTGTTATAGATTCTTACTGCAATGGTCTGTGTGTTGTTGATTGAAATATGTAAATCAAGATGTTATATGAACTTGAGATGTGGATCTAAACAATAAATGTTATAATGATATAGATTTATATATGTTGAAACAAATTTCTTTTGAGACTTTAGTGTCAACATGTCAAAAATAAGAATTATCTAAGTTTGCAAAGATAATCATCACACATTTAACACACAAATAAATGTGTTAATGGATGAAATACGAACCTATAAATGAACGAATGTCACACAAATTTCACATCTTTTTATAAATTCATGTTTCAAATGTGTTTTCAATACACAATATCAATGTGTAAAACATATGAATTATGAATAAATGTTGCATGAATTCCATGTGGTTGGATTAATCATAGGAGAGGTAGCACGAACAATGTCCAAAACTTGTTACAACAATCCAAGGATTGTATTCGTACCAACATTCTTAGGAAGTTTCAAACCACATATTCTTCCAAAGCTAGTTTGAGTATTCAACTTGGAGCAATGTACTTTCTACAAGCATGGAAATCACTTGATAAAAACATGTTTATTCATCCAAGATGAACCATGATGAATGATTATAAATGACCTAATCGATCAATTCACCAACTAAGCATTGATAATGGATCAACCACAAGTGGAAACAATACATATTCTAATTGAAATGAATCGAATACCACCATATGTACCCTTCCATGGTGAACATGTTACATATGCAATACATCTTTTAAACACTAGTAGTGAACCATGAGATACTAATTACACCAAAACTTGTAAGAACAATATTAGTTATTCCATGTGCAAGTATTGTTTCGACTTAAACATAGTTTCTCTAACCTACCTACATTGTTTAGAACACCCATATCAATGAAATGATAAGGTTTAACAATGCATCCATAGTTGGATGCATCACACCTAGAATTACAATAAGAGGTTTTCATCAGCTAATAGTTCATGTGTGTAATGAAGCACCTGTTATGGTACACTAAAAGAAATCTTGTCATATGTAATCACATTATTTGGGACTACATATAATTGTTTGTGATTTGCAATTAATTTTGGTCATTTTTGCAACTATTCTTCATGTTTGGTCATGCTTACAATTACATTAAAACTAATTTGTGACTATTATGATTTTCATTCTTCCATGTGGGCGAACCTAAAGAGTAATTCTAGTTTAGAGTAGTCTCTTTCTAACAAACCTTTGGAGAAAGGAAAAACAACTTATCAACTTCTGAATTTGAAGTGAAATAACTTGCAAATACTTGCTAGAATGCATGGAATTCATGAAATTTTAGTTAGGTGTAAGTGTATGGCTTCACAAACAAAACCCTGCTGAAAACCATTAGACAACAAGGTTGCCCACAGCTCATCATTAGCAAGAGTTCTTTGTACAGAATGACTGGTTTTGATGAGTGCAGTATCAAAAGAAGATTGACCATGGTTATGTTGTGAAAAGAGTGCAAAATGCTACATTCAATCGTAATAACTAATGCATGAGGACTTACACCAAGATCCATTTGCCATTCAGCAGAGAATAAGTGCTTCAGTGGTGTATTGATGTTATATACACTCCATATCAAGGTTAAAATGCCTTAATACTATGATTATACTAAGTGTATATCAAGGGTTGAATTATATTAAGACATTAAAATGTCTTTAAAATATATATGAAATATATTAAAGCAATATTAATACTAATGTATCCAAGGTTCATTACACTTATTGAAATTATTATTTTAAAAAATAATTAACATTAATATTATAATTAAATATTTATTTATTTAGCCAATGAGAACTATAAACTATAACAAGTGAAAAAATAATAAAAATAATTATAGTAAATAAACTAACATTAGCAATTAACTACCAAAATGACTTAAAATTTTTTTAATTAATATTTTCAGTTTTTATTTTTTATTTCCACCTTATAATTGTTACTATAATTAATAAATATAATAAATAAATATTTTAAAATTAATTATTATTCAAGGAATAGTATGCTTCATGAAACTTTGATTATTATTACATATTTAGTATTACAATTAACAAAAGCAATAAAAAATAATAATGATAAGAATAACAATAAATTAACTAGCCTAAGCAAGTTACTAGTTACAATAATAATTTCATTTTCTCATTATTTTTATAAAAATATTGTGATTTATAATATAATTATAATATTTAATTATATTGAAATCATATTAATACAATAATTATCATCAAAAGAGTATTATTCCTAATGAAATTATTATAATTATTCCATTTATAATCATTAACAAATATCCTAGCCTAGGTTAGCTACTTGTTACAATAGTAATTTAATAAAAAAAATTACTATTCATCTTTTCCTATTATTGTCTTATGATTATTACTTTAATCATTAGCATAAATATCATAATTAATAGTATCCCTATATATATATATATATAATGAACGTTTATGTATACCAAAATTATTATTATCATTATAAATAATGACTATTATATTCCTATGAATATTTTCATTTTTCAATTATGCCTTATTATAGTTACTGCAATAACTAGTATAAACATTATAATGAGATGGTATGAGAATTATATCATTACAATGATTTATTATTAAATGACTATTATGCTTATTAAAATTATTTTTATTATTTCAATTTCTTATTACTATATTTATAATTAACAAAAGCAATAAAAAGTGAGATAAGTTACTTTTGTTTTCTTTTATATTTAGGTAGTGGTAGTGTAAGACATAGTTAGTAGAAGAAAGCCTTGAGGGTCTTGGGAGGTGAAAATACTACTAGGTCTTTGAGTTCGGTGTGAGGGAGGTAGGAGGTAAATTTGACCAAAAGGCAACAGGGCTTTACCATTAAATCAAGCTTGGGATCTTAGCTTGTAAGACCTTTATCATACCACTAGAGATTTAAAAACCAATTGGAGGTAGTATTACCACTAGCTAATGAAAGGGGGGAAAAAAAACATAAAGAGATATTTCTCATGTAACTATTATGAGTAAGGTGGTAACCAACGACCTTAAAAAGTGATTAGACTAGATTGTGGAAGAACAAGTGGATATAAGGTAAGAATGTAATTTCGAGGAATCACCATGGGGCAATCTACTTCAAAAAACACATTAAAAAATAATCATTGGAGGTTCTACATGTAACCTCTCCATGATGAAACCGTTACCATGCGATGGACAATGGACGAAGGGAAGTAAAATTGGAAGATGGAGGTAATGAGAAAAGTATTTCAACCAAAAAAAACAAAGAAATGTTGGCTAGTAGGTGGACCTTAGGAGTTGTATCTTCTAGGGGAGGAGTTGTTGGGTGGTAATGGCATGGAAAGCCAAAACAAATAGGAGGTAATAGACCCCTTCAAGTGCAAATGCCTCAAGAGGAGGTAATAGAAGCTTTGGATGTGAATGTCAGGGTGGGAGTGGTGGAAATCTTGAGGAGAAAAATTAGCAAAGTAGCTTGCAACTTGCATTTTGCCCAATCATCGATGATAGTCACACACATTAACCCCACCAAAACTACCACAACGGCAATTTTTGATGTGGATTCAAAAGGTGCAAATTCAGATTGTGATTGCGCAAGGATAGTGAAATGCCTTGCAAGATGCCAACAATATCATTGATTGTTGACTACAGAGGTAGCAGATTTACCACCTTTGAGACCAATCCTCACCAATGTTGCTTGATTTTGATCTAGTTTGCAGGGCTGGACTTGGCTGTCCCACGCCTCATCGATCTTAGGCCCCTTCTTTTAGGAATACCTCAACCTTGAGGCTTTATATAATACACATATGTAAACCTTTCAGACCTTAGTATAATATAGCACTAAAACAACACTATATGTCAAGGAAGAAGTGGAAATGGAGAAAGAAGGAATGTTGTTAGGTGATATGTTTTAGTTAATTGCTAAAATGTGCCAAATGTCTTGTGGCAAAGGTGAATAAGAAAAATAAAAAACAGAGAGTAACAGATCCATGTGATCAATATGAATGTGACCTTGTGCTTGTTCAGTTGCATGCTACCAAATTATTGAGATGTTCCCTACAATCGGTTATGGATTAGGTATTGGAGAAATGGGGTTTCTTGCATGATGAGCTAATGAACTCAAATTTTGCAATGGATGATGTATTAGAATTCTAATACAGAATTGAGATGAACTCAATTCTGTATTAGAATTGCTGGATCTGTTTTGCGCGAGCTTGATGTCATGAAAGAATTGTCTGCAATGCACATACAAATGTTGCGACTATGTTGCCACAACTTGTATTGACGACTGCATTGCCAAAGGATATATGAGTGCTAACCTTTCAGGGTTTATGCATGGCACAATAGTTTTGGAAGGTTCCTACCAGTGTTGTGTGCTTCCCAGATTTTGTTAATAACCTTGGATTTGGGTACTTAGAAAATTTCAAAATAAAAAACCCCCCTTCATCAGTTCTGGGTTTTGGGAGATTTTCAGAGAACCAGCAGGTTTCATGAGAGAACCGGCAAATAAGTGGCAGTTTAGGGTAGGTTCCATGACCTGGTTCTTTTGGTTTTTTTCCTCAACCCCAGTAAAGGGTCACAACAAGTTCTATGATTTTTGAGAACCCTCGGTAAAGGATCAATCATGCTTCTTTGATTTTTTGAGAACTACAAGTCAGGGGTTTAGGGTTTAAATAGCCTGATATTTCAGAATCAGAGAACCACTGGTTCCATCTTCAAGAAAAATCAGAATCAAAGAACCATTGGTTCTGGTTATTTCCAAAAGCTTCAAAGAAAACCCGTGTTTTTTTTTAAAGATAAAATTTTTCAAAAACTTGAGAGAAGTGGGCTATATATGAGACTCGGTTCTTTGATTTTTCTTGAGAACACCATGGTCATAAATTTTAAGAATCACCCTGATAACCGTTTGGGGTCTGTTCACATTTTTTATAGGTGGCCCCACATTGGAATGTACTGGTGTTTTTGCAGGTTCTTCAGTTTTAAGTGTTAAAACCAGAGAGGTTCAGGTTTGTGTGAACGAGACCTGCACCGACTAGAAAAACCCATAAATAACTTTTTTTGTTTTCAAAACATGGCAGGTTCTTTAAGTAAGAAAGTTGGTTTTTTTTCTGAAAAGGTGACAAGTAAATTGAATTTTTGTAAGTACCATGGCATTGTGCTGTTGCAGTTTTGATTTGTTCATTTGACTGTTTCAAATGCTCCCCATGTGCAATAAGAGTGATTTGTGAATCCCCAGTTCTTCAAGAGTTTTTCTCTCACCTCTCCAATCTAGTTGTCAAATTATTATGGCATTCGGCTGCTGCATGTAGGTTCTTAAGGTCTTCATGTATGAGCTCATTGGGTTCTAACCAGTGCCCGGCGGTTATTAGAAACAGGCACTGATTGTCGGGGAGGTTCTTAGAATTCGTAAGTCGTGGTTCTCAACAAATCAAAGACCTGGTTCTGGTATATTAACCACAGTTCTCAACATTTTGCAAATATAAAATAATGCGGTTGTTTCATGAAAACTGCCAATTCTTTAAGGTTTTTGAAATAACTGGGATCTGCTGTTCTTTGATTCTGATTTTTTTTTCAAAGGAATTCAAATGACTGCACAACACTGATTCTACCGCGCTCTCTGAGCATGGGAATCATAGTACTCTATATTACTTTGTCACTTCCTTGCCATCAGTTATTTTAATGGCACATTTTGCTTCAATAGATGCACATGTCTCCATGCTTTCAAACAACAATACTTCTTTGAAGCTTTTCAAGGCTTTGCTCGAGGAGAATGTGTAGCCGGAATTTTTGCAGGAGGTGGTGGTGACAAAGAGCATTTGAAGATGTGGGCGCCTCAAACTGCAATTCTGGCTGAAAGTTTGCTTGCAAGGGTGCCATAGCAAGTTGCCAAGAATGTGTGCACCATCACAACCAAAAATGCAAAACCTCACAGGTTGTCAAGAATGCACCACTGCAGCCCAAAATGCAAAACCTCCCAGGTTGCCAAGAATGCACCAGTGCAGCCCAAAATGCAAAATCTCCCAAGGTTCCTTACAAAGATCAAGGATTTGGTGCAACCCAATGGTGTGCTGTTTCCTGATGGATCTAGGCTGGGCTTGGTTCTGGAGATTTCTTTGTAATCTCTCATAGCTATGTTTGTGGGCTTGACTTGAAATTAGTGTGAGCATTGTGTGCAAGCATCCTAGATTTTTCTTTGAACTCACATCATCCCTACTAATTCCCCTTTCTCCCCAGTTAAGTAAAGACCCACAGAAAACTTCCTAGTGCAATTGGAAGTAATGCTCTAAACCGTAATTCCCATGTCCTAAGGGAGGGGGTTATTTAGTTCTTGAACCAGGTTCTTCCATTCCTTGATGTGATCTTCTCTTTTCTGAGTGGGTTCTTCCATTTTCTGCAGATCTTGGCCTTAGAAAGAGGAAGACAATTTCTGCAGCCCAGAATGTCACAATGGATCAATAAAGTTGCCATCATATTGTATCATGAATTGTGAAGGTATACAATATGAATGGAGAGCATTCAGGGTTGTTAGACTCAATTGGGAGTCTCGTGTTGAGGATCAGAGTGATATCTGGGCTCATCTTATCTCAGGCAACATTGTCCATGATTCTAATAATGTTAGCTGTATTGCTGGTTCTAGTGCCTTGATTTTTAATAAGCAGCCAGTTGACATTATACAGAGTCTTCTGATTTTTTTTTGCCCTTTGGTCTGAGAGGTGCTTTAAAGTTTGAGGTTATTACTCTAGTTCACAAGTTCTGAGTTCTGCAAGGTTTGCTAATGTTCCTCAAATAAGCATGACCACTTGACATGCTTTACAAAAGGACAGCCCAGTTCTCAGTTATAGCTTGATAGTCAAGTTTACAACATCTGAACATATTGTGCACTCTGTTTTGGGTAAGAAGAAGAAGGATGAGCACATTTCTTAGCTTCTCTTCTTCCTCCTGAATACTACAATGTAGAAGGGGTCTGCTTTCCCCCCTCCTCCCCACCCCACTTGGGGGGTCCTCTCCTGTGATACCTTTGTCCTCAAAGCTCAATGATCACCACCCTTTGCCAATCCCTTGTCACCTACCCATTCCTTAAACCTTTACCTTGCACTATCTATCAATTTGTATGCACATTGCTCACAGATATCAGAAATTCCTTTTCAAAATGTGAGTTTGGGCAATGGAGTGCCGAGGCCACAAAAATCAATCTTTTCAGTTGGGGAAAGGGTTTAGGATTTGCAGGTCCCATGGGAAGGGTCACATGGGAAAGGGTTTAGGGTTTGCAGGTCCCATGGGAAGGGTCACATGGGAAAGGGTTTAGGGTTTGCAGGTCCCATGGGAAGGGTCACATGGGAAAGGGTTTAGGGTTTGCAGGTCCCATAGGAAAGGTCACATGGCAAAGGGTTTAGGGTTTAGGTCACATTGGAAAGGGTTTCTCATAGGTTTTAGATTTGCAGATAATAGGTAGTACCCTATCCCAGTATTTGCTCTATTCTTAGGGTTTCTCATAGGTTTTAGATTTGCAGATAATAGGTAGTACCCTATCCCAGTATTTGCTCTATTCTTAGGGTTTTTGGAAATAGGTAGAATTATTATTGTTCCACTATATTTCTTTGCACACATAACATCATTCAATAGGAATGGTAGACATAGCCAACCAACTAAATGCTAGTGGATTGATGGAAATTTGTGACCACCCAACAGATGTACAGAACAAAAGTCATTATCAAACATTTTCTATCCACATACCTACTTAACGTAGATGTTCGAAAATAATAGTGCCCGAATATTACTTGAATCAATGGATGAAAATATGGATGGAAGCTAACGACTATATCAACAATTAAGTTAGTTAGATGAAAATGAATCAATATTACACAATGGATGAAAATATGGATGGAAGCTAACAACTATATCAACAATCAAGTTAGTTAGATGAAAATGGATCAATATTACACAATGGATGAAAATGTGGATGGAAGCTAACAACTATATCAACAATGAAGTTAGTTAGATGAAAATGGATCAATATTACACAAATGGATGGTGCTTTCCTATATGGGGTGTGTCAGGATGAAACCCCATCCATCCATCCATGTACAGAAAAACCTGACCTAATTCTTCTTTTGTATTTGCAGGCACCTTTACAAAGCATAATCTTCCTCTGAGGCATCACCCAGGCACCCTTAGACAGATCTCTAAGGGCAGGTGTCTCCAGGATGGCAGACTTAAGGTAGGTCAGTTTTCTTTATGTTGAGGAAGGGCAGGTCACATGGGGGGAATTATTTTGTTTTAGGGTTAGGGAATTAGGGCAGCTAATGGCCCTAAAACCAGTTTATTTTCACTGGAAAAAATAAAAAATGACAAGCTGAGAATAATCACATATAATAATTACATAATTGAAAGCCCATGGGTTTAAACTTTACCTAAGAGTGATGGTCAGAATTGAAAAAATTTTCATCCGTCATTCATTGAAACCACAAGATCCATCCACATTTGGTATATTTTGGTTAATGGTTATGCACAATATAATTCCCTTGGGAGTTGAAAAAGAATTGTTGATGGGGTGTATGATTTTATAGCATGTCACATGACAAGATTTTAAATTTTCTCTATAATGGACTTTTTTGATGTGCTAGAAATATTGTTTTGATTTTCTTGATGGGTGAGGGCATTTTTTTTTGACGTGCGAAAAATATTGTTTTGATTTTCTTGACCAATGAGGGGGTCTTTTTTTAAAGTAAGAAATATTGTTTCGATTTTCTTGACAAGCGATGAGGATATTTTTTTGACGTGCAAGAAATATTTTAAAAAATTTCTTGATAGGTGAGGGTATTTTTCAACATGCAAGAAATATTTTCTTAATTTTCTTGATGGGGGAGGGTATTTTTTTTTTAATGTAAGAAATATTGTTTCGATTTTCTTGACAAGCGATGAGGATATTTTTTGACGTGCAAGAAATATTGTTTTGATTTTCTTGACAGGTGAGAGTATTTTTTGATGTGCAAGAAATATTTTTAAAAATTTCTTGATTGGTGAGGGTATTTTTCAACATGCGAGAAATATTTTCTTAATTTTCTTGATGGGGGAGGGTTTTTTTTTAAAAATGTAAGAAATATTGTTTCGATTTTCTTGACAAGCAATGAGGATATTTTTTGACGTGCAAGAAATATTGTTTTGATTTTCTTGACAGGTGAGAGTATTTTTTGACGTGCAAGAAATATTT
>Ga0116229_10002609_pt1 | contig 29248 bp, 29 predicted proteins | sample S1TSphgellanicum_3_FD_87313 | JGI IMG/M metagenome (GOLD analysis project Ga0116229, IMG submission 87313) | Host-associated microbial communities from peat moss isolated from Minnesota, USA - S1T2_Fc - Sphagnum magellanicum MG | ecosystem: Host-associated > Plants > Peat moss > Unclassified...
CCGTGGGTGGCGCCGAAGCCGAGGTCGTGCGGCAGAAGATCGCCTCGATGGAATCCGGCAACTACGCGCTCGTCCAAGTGGCCGAGGCGCTCGCCAAGAGCGGCGTGAAGCTCGTGCCGGATGTCGTCGCGGGCGGCGGCGGTGCCGGTGGCGGGACCTTGGTCGACGTGTTGCTCGCCAATATGATTCGTGACGGGGTCACGCGAAATGCGGGCGTCAATCGACCGGCTTGATGCGCTCCCAGATCTTCACCTGGCGCGTCTCGCCCTGGGCGCTCGGGCTGCGCGTCGTGAAAATCATCTGCGCGCCGCGGAGCCGGACCTCTTGGGAGTAGGTGAGGGCCTGCTCGCCGGGGTATAGGGACGAGACGATCGTGTGAGCAACGGTGCCCCGGGACGCATCGAAGGTCCAGGTCCCGTAGTAGGCATAGTAACTGTCGAACAAGGCACTCTCGCGCCCGGCATCCCCGGCCGGGCGCGATTTGCGTGACTTGGGGGTTGGCATGAACGCACGAGTGCCGCCCGCGATCTGCACGCTCATCCAGCCGGACGGATCGTAGATGAGCAGGCCGCTGCAATGATCGCCGTAGAAGGGATCGGATTCCGGACCCTGCGGCGTGATGCGCGTGATACTGATCAGGCGCCATGCTCCCACGAGTTGCTCGCGGCCTTGTGGGACAGTGCCTGATTCCTCGGCGACGGCTCGCGCGAGCGGCGCCAGCGCGAGCAGCAGACACACGGTCAGCGAGCATCGGGCGAAGCGCATCAGGAATCGGCGTAGATTTTCACGAGTCGATACAGGAATGCGCGCGCGTCGAGCAGCGATTGCACGCCGACATATTCGTTGAGTCCATGAATGTGGCCGAGATCGGGTCCGACGAATACGGGTTCGAAGCCATAGGTCGGGATGCCGGCCGCGTTCAGGAACGCTCCGTCCGTTGCTCCGGGCTGTAGAATTGGCAGCACAGGCACACCGGGCCAGAAGTCCGCGGCGAGCTTTGTGATGGGCTGCAATATCGCCGGCGTCAACGGCGGCGGCGGTGAACTTGGTCCGCGCGTTTCCAGCTGGATCACCTTGACCTCGGGATCGGCGACCAATTCCTGCAGTTTCTGGCCGACGCTTTCCGTGCTCACGCCGGGAAAGATGCGGCAGTTGATGTTCGCTCGAGCGCGTTGCGGCAGTGCGTTGGTCGCATGGCCGGCCTCGAGCATCGTCGCGACGCAAGTCGTGCGCAGCGTCGCGTTCCAGCTTGGATCCTTGGCCGAGACCAAGGCGAGCGCTGCCGTGTCGGCAGGATCGTGCAGAAACGCATTCATGGCGGCGGCGACCGCCGTTTCTCCCTTGGCGGCTTCAATTTTGGCCATCCCTGCGAAATATCCGCGGTTGCCGTCGGTGAACTGCGCCGGGAACTCATAGGTCGAAATCCGACCGAGGGCCGCCGCGAGGCGATAGATCGCGTTGTCCTTGACCGGCCGGGAGCTGTGGCCGCCCGGGTTGGTCACCTCCAGCCGATAGTTCTGAGGCAGCTTCTCGCCGGCCTGAATTTCCAGCGCGACACGCTTGCCCGAAGCATCGAGCTCGCCGGCCGCGCCTTCATTGAGGGCGAACGCGGCATCGATGAGATCGCGTCGGTTGGCTGCGAGCCACTCGGCGCCGTTGAACGCACCGGAAGTCTCCTCGCCGCAGGTCAAGGCCAGCTTCAGCGTGCGGTGGGGTTTGAACTTCTCCTGTTTGAGGCGCATGAAGGTGTCGACCCAGATCGAAGCCTCCGCCTTGTCGTCGAGCGCGCCCCTTGCATAGAAGTCGCCGTTCTCCTCGATGAGCTTGAACGGATCTCGAACCCAGTCTTCGCGCTTCGCTTCGACGACGTCGATATGCGCGAGCAACAACACGGCCTTGAGGTGCGGGTCGCGCCCGGGATAGATCGCGACCAAGCCGCCCTCCTTGGGATGTTCCGGTACGGCGAACGGATGCAAATCCGCATCCGCAAATCCCGCCGCTTTGAGCCGTGCAGCCATGCGCTCGGCGGCCAGCGTACAACTGCCAGCCGAGAGCGTGGTGTTGGTCTCAACGAGCTCTTGGTAGACGGAGCGGAACTGCGCCTCGCCCTGTGCGGACTCCGCACCCGCGGCGGTCCCCGGCGTGAGCATGCTTGCGCCGGCGACGGCCATAGCGAGGGTCGTTGCGGTCACGGTGGCGTTAAGTTGGACAAGCTTGTTCATCCGTGTATCTCCCTGGTCGGTGTCGTTGCGTTCGCGCTCGCTGCGCGACCATAGCTGGGCACCGAGGTTAGACGCAACCTCGGTTTGACTCTACTATCGGACATATGTGGTTGCAGCAGACGAACCGTCAGGAACGCCGCACCTTGTTCGCGGCGTTCGCGGGCTATGGGGTCGACGGGTTCGATTACATGATCTACACATTCGTGATCGCCACCTTGTTTGGCGTCTGGGGCATGAGCAAGGCGCAGGCCGGTAATATCGCGACGGGCGCGCTGCTCTGCTCCGCGATTGGTGGTTGGGCCGCCGGGATCCTTGCGGATCGCATCGGTCGGGTTCGCGTGCTGCAGTGGACGGTCCTCTGGTTTGCGCTGTTCACGATGCTGAGCGGTTTCACGACCTCCTATCCACAGCTGTTGCTGACGCGCTCACTGCAGGGCTTGGGATTCGGCGGTGAGTGGTCGGTCGGGTCTGTGCTGATCGCCGAGACCATCTCGGCGCGCTATCGGGGTCGCGCCGCGGGACTCGTGCAGAGCAGTTGGGCGGTTGGTTGGGCCGCAGCGGCGCTCGCGTTCTGGGCCATTTATGCGTTCGTGCCGGCCGCCTGGGCTTGGCGGATCCTCTTTTGGATCGGCATTCTGCCCGCCGTGCTCGTGATCTACATCCGGCGCCTCGTGGGCGAGCCGCTGGTCTATCTCGAGATGCAGCGCGATGCGAACCGCAAGGCGGCGACCGATTTCCTCGCCATCTTCAGGGCGCCTTTGCTCCAGACGACGATCTTCGCGAGTCTGCTCTGCGCGGGCATGCTGGGTGCGTACTACGCGGTGACGACCTGGCTGCCTGCCTACCTGAGTACGGAACGGCACCTCACGGTGACCGGCACTGCGACCTATCTCTTGGTGCTCATCGCCGGAGCGTTCTGCGGCTATCTGACCAGCGCCTCCCTGTCGGATCAGTTGGGACGGCGGCGCTGCTTTACGCTGTTCGCCATTTGCGGCATCGCCGCCGTGCTTGCCTATACCCGCCTATCCGCCGATGGGCCTGTCATGATCGCCTTGGGATTTCCCTTGGGCTTTTTCAGTTCCGGCATCATGGCGGCCTGCGGCGCCTATTTGGCGGAACTGTATCCGAACGAGGTGCGCGGTTCCGGGCAAGGATTCTCCTATAACGCGGGCCGTGCACTCGGCGCGGTATGTCCGGCCATCATCGGTCGGACCAGCGCGCACGGCTCGCTTGCCGACTCCATTGGGGTCGTGACCGTGATCGCCTATTTGCTCGTGATCGCGATGGTTTGGTGTTTGCCGGAGACTCGCGCACGCAGCTTCGAACTCGCGCCGCTGCCTTCCGAGTAAGCGGCGTCCATGAGGCGGCCGTATTTTCCGGTCCGGGGTCCGGCTGTGATAAAAAGGCCCCTATGAAAACAGTCACGATCAAGACCCGCGACGGTCTCTGCCCAAGCTATATTTTCACCCCGGCCGGCTCAGGGCCATGGCCCGCAGTACTGGTCTTCATGGATGGCCTCGCGATTCGACCCGCCATGCTCGAACTCGGCGAGCGACTGGCGACTTACGGCTATTACGTGCTCTTGCCGGATTTGTTTTATCGCTCGGGTCCCTATGCGCCCATGGATCCCGGCGCGATATTCAGCGACCCGGAAAAACGCAAGCAGTGGATGGAGAAGTACATGTCGCTGGCGACGATCGCCAACATCATGTCCGACACCGAAGCGTTTCTGGATTTTCTCGCGGTGCAGCCCGAGGTGCGGCCCGGCCCGATCGCGACGACCGGCTACTGCCTCGGCGGTGCGATGTCGCTGAGCGCGGCAGGTACCTTCCCGGACCGGATCAGCGCCAGTGCGTCTTATCATGCGGGGCGGCTCGCGAGCGACGCGCCCGATAGTCCGCATTTGCTCGCGCCCAAGATCAAGGCCAAGGTTTATGTGGCGGGCGCGATCGAGGACGCCTCGTTCCCCGACTCCATGAAGCAGCGTCTCGAGGAGGCGCTGACCCAGGCCGGTGTCGTCCACACGATCGAGACCTACCAGGCCAAGCACGGCTGGGTTTTCCGGGATTTCCCCGTGTACGATGCCGTTGCCTGCGAGCGGCATTGGGTCTCTCTCGCTGCACTGCTCCAGGCGACCCTGCGCAGCTAGGCGATTTGCAGGCCCCCGGGGGGGCGCCTGCGAGCCGCCTTGAATTCTGACCCTCGAGGCGCAAGACTCGGGAAAACGCCGAAACTTTAGGAACCCACCATGCAAAAGCATCATGCGAACTCGGACCCCTTAGCGATGCCCGCCCATCTTGAGCGTGCGGTGCTCGCAGGCGGCTGCTTCTGGGGTATGCAAGACCTGCTGCGCCGCTATGACGGTGTCGTCGCGACGCGCGTAGGTTATTCGGGTGGCGACGTGCCTCACGCCACCTACCGAAATCACGGCACGCACGCGGAAGCCATCGAGATCCTGTTCGATCCGGCCAAGGTCAGTTATCGGCAGATTCTCGAATTCTTTTTTCAGATCCATGACCCGAGCACTCGCGACAGGCAGGGAAACGACAAAGGCAAGAGCTACCGCTCAGCCATCTTCTATGCCAATGAGCAGCAGAAGCGCATCGCCGAAGAGACGATCGCCGCGGTGGACGCGTCCGGACTGTGGCCCGGGAAGGTGGTCACGGAACTCGCGCCGGTGGGCGATTTCTGGGAGGCCGAGCCCGAGCACCAGGACTATCTCGAGCGATATCCGAATGGCTATACCTGCCATTTCGTGCGACCCAATTGGAAGCTGCGCCAGTCGACATGAGTTCCGTGTCAGGAGCGTTGGGCGGCGAGCCTACGTCTGCGCCGCGCAAGCGTGTCTTCGTCCTGGGCGCGACCGGGACCATCGGTCGAGCGACCGTACAAGCTCTGCTACGGCAGGGACATGAGGTCGTGTGCTTCGTGCGCCCACGCGCCGGCGTGAGCGGCGCACTCCCGGCCGAAGACAGCGCCCGCTTGTTCAAGGGCGCGACGCTGCGCTTCGGTCATGCCACTGACCCGTCTTCGCTGGCGCGCGACGGATTTTGCGGCGAGCGTTTCGATGCGCTCGTGTCCTGTCTCGCTTCGCGCACGGGTGCACCCAAGGACGCTTGGGCCGTCGATTATCAGGCGCATGTGCATGCGCTCGCGGCCGCGCGTAACGCAGGTGTCGCGCATTTCGTGTTGCTCTCCGCCATTTGTGTGCAAAAGCCCTTGCTCGCGTTTCAACAGGCAAAGCTCGCCTTCGAGAAGCTGTTGATCGAATCGGGTCTGCGGTATTCGATCGTGCGCCCGACGGCGTTCTTCAAGTCGCTGTCGGGCCAGATCGAACGCGTCAAACAGGGCAAGCCGTTTCTGGTGTTCGGCGACGGCACGCTGACGGCCTGCAAGCCGATCAGCGACCGCGATCTTGGCGATTTCCTGGCCCAATGCTTGACGCGCGAGGCCTGCTGGAATCGGATCCTCCCGATCGGCGGACCTGGCGATGCCATGACGCCGCGCGAGCAAGGCGCGCATCTATTCTCGATACTTGGCCGAGAGCCGCGCTTTCGGCAAGTGCCGGTCGGCTTGCTCGATGTGATCATCGCCGTGCTCGGAACGCTTGGGCGCGTCGTGCCCGCGCTTGCCGACAAGGCCGAACTCGCGCGCATCGGCCGCTACTACGCCACGGAATCCATGTTGGTGCTCGATCCCAAGACCGGCCGGTATGATGCCGCCGCGACACCTGCGACAGGCACCGAGACCTTGTTCGACTTTTACTCGGCGCTGGCCAGCGGTTCCATCGCTTTGGAGCGCGGCGACCACGCCGTCTTCTGAAGCGATCGATAGATCCTTTCCAGTTGCGAGGTGATGCCCGACCAGGAATGTGCTGCTGCGACATAGCGACGACCCGCAACCCCCAGCTTGCGTGCCTGCGCGGGATCGCTCAGCACCTTCACCAAGGCCGCGGCGAGTTCGGCGGCGCTTTTTCCCAGCAGGTATTCGCTGCCGGCCGCGGCCTCGAGGCCGGACACGCCTTCGGGCGTGCTCACCACCGGGAGGCTCGCAGCCATGGCTTCCAGCACCTTGAGTTTCGAGCCGCCACCGGCTCGCAGCGACGCCAAGAACACGGCGCATTGGCTTTGCACGGCCGGAATGTCGGCGACGAAGCCTTGCCACTCGATGCGTGGATCGGTCCAGCGATGCTTCCATTCCTCAGGCATCGCGCTGCCACACACGACGAATCTCGCCCGCGGCAAGCGCTGCCAGACCAGCGGCAGAATCTCGGTCACCGCCCACTCGACCGCATCCGAATTTGGCGGATACGCAAAATTGCCGATGAACATGATGCGCGCGCTGTCCACATCGGGCTCGACATGCGCGTGCGCGGCGACATCGGCGCCATTCGGAATCACATCGACCGGCCGCTTGGCGATCGCCGCCATTCGCTCGCCATCTTGGGCGGTCACGGCGATTACCCGGGTGGGCAGCGCGAGCTCATAGGCCTCCCAGCGTCGGTAGCGCCAAGCATCGTAGCCGTGCAGGATCGGCAATAAACGTCTGGGAATGCGCGGGTGATAGTCATTCGTCGGTACCAGAGTCGACTCGACATTGTGTTCAGTCAGCACGAAGGCCTGCTGCCTTCGCACGAGCGTCGACAAGAAGGACTGCATCGCATAGCCATGCTCGACCTGCACGACGTCCCAGTGCTCATCGAGCAGCCGAGCCATTGTCGCGCGCATCCGTCCGCAAAACCCATTGATGCTGACATCGACCGGGTAGGGTGCAAAGGCGGCGGCAGCCAGGGTGACTGGATGACGTCGACGACGGCGTCTGACCACGATCAAGCGCTCGAGCAGGGGTCCCAGGGCCGCCCGCGTCGCAGCGTCCGCATCGCAAGTCGATTGCGCCAGCAGCGTGATGCGATGGCCTCGCGCCGCGAGCTCGCGCATCAAGTGAAAGACCCGCAGGCGGTTGCCGCCGATCGTCGGCCAGGGCAGGTAAGGACATACCCAGAGAATTCGCAGACCGGTTGAGGATTTCGCTGCAGGCATGCGTTCGTCCCTCAGATCTCCACTCGCTGGTAAAAGGGATTTCCGCAGGCATGGCTGACTGCGTCGTAATACGTCCAGTAATTCACCGTCTTCGTTTCATCAGAGCCATTGATGAAGAAGTCGCTGGAGATCAAGAACGCGGATACGATGCGCTCTTCGGCGTAGTTGACGCGATTGCTCCAGCGGTCATGCCACTGCTGCGGTAATCGGCGGTAGACCGGCCAGAGCAAGCCAGCGGCGTGCAGTCGCGTGCTCGACAGGAGGTGGCGCGCGGCAAAGTCCTGGGCGAATCGCTGTACCCCGTCGGGGTCGAGTTTCAGATAGCCGAGTCGCTTATAGACGATGGCCGCAATCGTTTTTGCGTCCGTGCTGCGTGCAATGCCGATGCCTAGCAACGCGCCGGTCGCGATCAGGCCCGCGAGCAGTGCCCGCCGTTTGATCACGCGACCACATCCTTGCCGAACACGTGATCGGCGGCGCGCAGCGACAAGGCCGAGACCGTCAAGGTGGGCAGCCCCGGAATCGCCGTGGGAAAGGCGCTCGCACCCAGCACCAGCAGGTTCCTGATTTGGTGGTGCGCGAGGTAGGAATCGACGATGCTATCTTCCGTCGAGTGACCCATGACGACGGTGCCTTGAATATGGCCCGAGGACAGGGCCTCGTCGATCGTGACGACGCGCTCGATCGGCAGCGCTTCGGCGAGCTTGTCGATCATCATCGGTATGCGTGCCGCACCGCGCCGTGCGTAGTCCGAATAGCCGTAGTGCCGGGTCTCGGCCAGGCGCGGGTCCGCGTCGTAGACGCCGACCGTATTGGTCTCCAGAGGCAGTTCGTCGAAGATGAAGCGCAAATATTGGCGTTCCCGCCAGCGTCCGGGTTCGGAACGCAAAGGCGCATCCTGAAACGTGAACGGCGAGTTCCAGGTCTCGATGATGCAGGCCGCCGCCTCGCGCCGGTGTTCGCCATCGTAGAACATGTAGCCGTTGCCGGTAATGACCGTGCTGCCGTTATAGGCTTTGACGCCGGCGAGGTCGACGCACACGTTCATCTCGTATTGATCGCTGAGGCGTTTGCCCAACAGACGGTGGTGTATGTTGGAGCGCAAAAGAATGTGCGGATTGAACAGTGCGCTCGCCGCCAGCACCACGAGGTCGGCGCGAGCTTGTTTTGCTTCGCCGTGTTCCCGGTAATTGACGCCCGAGGCGACTCCTGCGCTGGTCTCCACGGTATCGACCGTGCAGTGTAGTTGCAGATTCACGCGCGGATCCTTGTAGAGATCGGGCATGCCGTTCTGGATCGTGAACTTGGCATCCACCGGGCAAAGCTCGCAAACACCGCTCGCGCAACAGACACCCCGCTTGCCCGTTGCGACGCTCGCACGCGCGGTCGCGGGGTGAAACCAAGTATCGGGAAATTTCTTCTTGAGCAGCAGATCCGGATCGGAAAAGCGGTGCGGCGGCAGCGGAAACGGCCTTGAGCGGGGCATCGGCGAGTCCTCCGGTCCCGAAACGAGCATCACTTGTTCCACGGTGCCGTAATGATCCTCCAGGTCGTCGTAGCTGAGCGGCCAGTCATCGCCCACGCCATAGCGCGAGCGCAGGCGGAAATCGTTGGGCATCATGCGCATCGCGCCTGCCCACCAGCATTTCGAGTTGCCGCCGAGCCCGGGGCTCGTCAGCCACAGCTTGGATGGTGTCACATTATGGTAAACCTCGTCCATGGGGATGCTCGAGGTCGCACGATGCGCGAGTTGCCAGGCCTTGCTATCGGTGTCGCCGCGCTCGAGCACGAGCACGCGGGCGTCGGCGGGCGCATGTTGCAAGTAGCGCAGCAGGAAAAAGGCGCCCGCGAAGCCTGTGCCCACGATGATCGCGTCGTATCGCTCCGTCACCAGACCGGTTCCTCGCGTGAGAACACGCTTCTTCAACCGATCGTATCAGCGCAGAACGCCGCTCACCGCGACCGCGGTCACAACGCTCGCCGCTTATGTTCAGTCGGGGAAACGCATCTTCTCGAGGATCTTCTGAAAACGCGGCTCCCGCCGAATTGGATCCAGCAGATAATCCACCTTGAGCTGCAAGAGGCCCGGATCGCGCACATGATAGGCCGTCTCGAGCCAGTCGAGCGCCTGAGCGGGACTGCCCCACTGCGCATAGACCTCGGCATATTGATAAGCCTGGTCGTTCTCGTCGGCGGCGGAGGCGCGTAACGCGGCGAGCTCCGCATTCGCCTCGGTCTCACGATTGAGCTTGTGCCAGACGATCGCGAGGCACAGATGACTGTACCAATCGAGTGGGGGGATCGAGCACGACTGTTGCGCGGCTGCATAGTCGCCCAACGCGAATTGCGCGAGACCGCGGCTTGCCGCCGCCTGAACCGCTTGCGGGTTGAGGCGCAGCGCGCGGTCGTAAGCCACGACTGCGTCATGAAAATGGCGCGTATAAAGCATAATCAAGCCGAGGATCCGGTAGGCGTTCGGGTTCAGTGGGTCCAAGACGACGGCGCGCTGCGCGTTGGATACTGCCGCGTCGCTGCGGCCGATTTCCGAGAGGAAACGTGCCGACATCAACAGCACACGGGAATTGCCCGGAGCAAGAGCCAAGGCTCGTTCGTGTTCCGAGGCCGCACCCGTATAGTCCTGAAACCCCGCGTCGAGCACGAAACCAAGCGCCGAATGCGCTTCGCCGAGCGCCGGGGCGATCGCGACCGCTTTTTCTGCGGCGTTACGGGCGCGCTGAAATCCCTCGCGCGCGGCCGCAGTCGCGGCGGTGTTGCTCGCGAAGATGACTTCGGCGAGCGCTTTGGCGACGTAGGCCTTTGCGAACCCGGGATCGAGGCTGATCGCTTCGTCGTAGGCGTCGAACTGCTTTTGCGTCGCTACCGCATCGAGCGACGTGCCGACCAGTCGTTCGCCGCGCAGATAGGCATCGAAGGCCTGCGGGTTCTGCGTGCCGCCGAGCTCGACCAGGCTTGCGGCATCGCCGAGCAGGGTGGCTTGCAGCGCGGTCGTGACGGCGGTGGCGATCTCGGTCTGCAGCTTCAAAATGTCCTTCAGGTCCCGATCGTAGGTGTTCGACCAGAGGCGAAATCCCGTCTTGGCATTGACGAGGTTCGCGGTGATGCGCACATGCTTACCGTCCTTGCGGATGCTGCCCTCGAGAATGGCGCCGACATTGAGTCGCCGCGCGATCTCGGTGACGTCAACGTCCTTGCCCTTGAACGAGAACGACGAGGTGCGGGCGGCCACCTGCAGATTGGGGATCGAAGCCAGAGAATCGAGCAGCTCGACGGAGAGGCCGTCCGAGAAGTAGTCGTCTTTCGGATCGCCGCTTAGATTGACGAAAGGCAGCACGGCGACCGAGTGCGGCGCAGGCGAGAAGGACGCGCTCGCCGTGGCCGCCTTGGAGGCGGGTCCCGTCACGCTCACCGATCCGGCGAGTGGCGGCGTTGCGCTCGGCTTAGACAGCCAGAGCTTGTCGACGACGAGGTAGATGAGCATCAGCGCGACGACGATGCTCAATCCCAGTCGCGCCGGACCGCGCGTTGTCGCTCGCTCAGATTCCCTGGACGCGACCGGCGCGGCCGCGCCGGGTGAATCGGCGCCCGGTGAATCCACGGCCGCGGCGCCCGGCATTCGCGCGCTGCCGTGCAGATCAGCGATCAGCTGAGTGATGGCTTTGTCGGTCCGTCCGTCACTGGCGTCCAGCCAGTGCGAAGCGCTCAAAAAGTATTCGAACGCAGGTGGCAGCGAGAATGAACCCACACGCAGGGCGATAATCGAACGCTTTTTGGAACTCGCCCGTTCGATTTCGCGCAGCACGTGCGAGGACTCCAGGGAAGTCTTCGACAAGAGCACGACCATCGCCCGACAGGCGTTGATCGCCTGCACGATTGCGTCCGCATAGACTTCCCCGGCGCGTACGTCGCGCGGCGCGATCCAGCAGGGGATGCCGCTCGCCTCGACGGCATCACAGAGACGATTCGCGAGCGCCGCGTCTGCCGATGAGTAAGAAATGAAGACCGGGGCACTCGGCGCTGCGTTCGGCGGGCTCAGGGGCTCTGACATGGGGCACCAAGCGCTGTTCGCCTCGCCGACATCGCCATGCAATCAGGTTTTGCGACTGATCGTGCTCACCGGGAGTTTCGCCGGACAGGCAAGCTGATTCGAACCCGCAACCGTGTATTTCCAGGCGTGTGCGCCGCTGGCGGCGACCTGAGTCTTGCTGCCCACCGCCGCATCCGCTTCGGCCGGCTCCGAGCCGGTCAAGCTGCCGTTCTCGTCATACCAGCAGGTCCGCAACTCCGCCGTCTCCGAGCCAGGCTCACCGACGCGCTGAAATTGAAAGCCGCCGGTTGCGGATGGCGCTTGCGCTCCGGCCGACGCCATCGTCGCTACGCATGCAGTCACGGAGAGAAGCAGAGTCGCTGTCATTTTTATCATGGCGGTCACTCCTGGTTTTTGCAGCTCGGATACGCTTGGTGCGCAATCGCACGCTCCCCGCCGCATGGTACCACCGGTGGCCGAGCACCGGCAGAGCCCGGCGCGGCACTTGGGCGGCACGTGGCGGTGCATGGGACCCGCGTCTTGTGTCGCCGAATTCGTCAAGGCTTGCTGCGCGCTGTCTGGTCTTCATCCCACTGTTGGCCGCTAGGAAAGCCCAGTTGCTGCAGCCGATCGCCCGACATCATCCAGACGAGAATCTGTGTCGCCCAGCCGAGGTGCATGGAGACGTTCGGATGGCCGCGCGGATCGATTTCACAGGCGTCGGTGAGCTTCTTGGGGTCGTAGACCGGCAGGAAAAATGTGCGCTCGCGTTCGGCGTCGGAAAGCAAGCTCTGGATCTGGTCGTAGGCGGGCTTCCAGTCGGGCATGGTCACGTCGATATATTCCAAGAGCACGACCCGAACGTCCGGGTTGCGCGCGAAGATCTTCGTGAGCTGGTCGTAGATGCCGCGCTCGAACGGACTGAGGTTCTCGGGGGTTACGGGTGAACCGTCGGCGAGATCACCGCCGTCGTGGCGATCGTTGCCGCCCCCCCAGAGGAACACCAGGGTCGCATGTTGCCTGCCGGGCGGCGAATATCCGTAGAACTTCGCGTCGCTATAGCCCGGTGCGGTGTAGTCATAGGATTCGGCCTCCGAACCCGCCGTCGATCCCGAGATCGCAAGATCCACCATGTCGACCGGATGCCCAACACCCGCGAGCTCAGCTTCAAGTACGCCGACCCAGGAATTCGCCTCCGAGGCCCAAGAAGACGTATGGATGCTCACGGAGGTGGCCGGTGAATCCGGGCCGAGTGCGCAAATGCCGGTGGCAAAGCTGTCGCCGATCACTTCGACGATCGGCTTGTCATCGGGCAACACTTGCCATACGCCGTCCGCGTCGAGCTTGGGGTTCAGGAACTGTAGAGTGCCGAATTTCGGCTCGCCTTCCTTGCGCACGGCGACCACATGCGGCTGCTTCGACAACCCCGAGGCAAGCACCACGCCGCGATGCGTGCCACGACTCAAGCCCAGGCGCGTGGGCTTGCCGCCATCGACCGTGATCGATACGAAGACCTCTTGGCCCAGCATCGAATCGGGAACGATGAAATCGGCCGATACGCTTGCCGAATTGGCGAAACTCAAGCGCACGGTCGAGCCCGCATAGGTCGCGGTGGGTGCGACGTTGGGCGTCAACCATCGGCCGACCAGCTTGACGCCGTCTTGCTGCGCCTGTGCGCTTGCTGAGAGCGTCAGCCAGCAACCGAGGCAGGTGCCGAGGAGCGTGAATTTCACGGCGCGGTGGAGCGCGCGTCTGCGGAACAATGACTGACTCTCATGCAAGCTTTACACTGACGTCCGGGCCCAATCTTATGACTCCACAGTCTAACCGCGGATCGCGTCGAATTGTCGCCGTAACTTGCTGTAACGTACCTTGAATCTGACCACTACCATCCGCATCGTCGGCACGGTCATCGTGCTGTTCACGGCGGCGATCCTGTCCTATTCGCTGTTTCAGCGGCGGCATGCCGCCGAACTCGCGGATCGGCTCATCGATGCCGATCTCCAAAGCATCGAGCTTGCGCATCGCTCGGCACCGCTGCGGGGTCCCATCTTTCTGTTTGGTGGTGGTGCGGCCGGCGACGTGATCGGCGTGCCGACCGATTCGCGCGCCTTTCCGAACGCGTGGCTCGCCGCCGCGACGCGTCGCTCCGACGGCTCTTTCCACGCAGTGATTCCGCCGGGCGCGCGCCTACACGTCAGCTGTATTGCGATCGATCGTCTGTACCAACAAGTGAGTGCGACACGCGCGCTTGCGGCACCGGTGCGGGACTATTTAAAGATGAACTGTGGTCCGGCGAGCGACTTAGAGGCCAAATAAGCGACTAGTGGAACGTCGTCGTATGCTTCGGCCGATGCTCGTAGAGCCAAAGGGCGAGAGCAATGAAGCTTCCGCCCGGCAGCATCAGCACATCGGGGTCCAAGCCGACGCTCATGGCTTGCACGCCGAGAGTGATCCGGTCTTTGTACGACTCCAAGAGTTGTTTCATGGTCTTCTCGCCATCCTTGCTGCCCAAACAACATCTGCCTGGGCAACTATAAGATCCAAAAAATTCAGGCATTGGCCAGCATTTGCCGCAATACTTTTTCAGCAGCGCGCACCTGGGTCTTCGTCACTCCGTGCAGCATGCGATTCACGACGCGTGCCGCGCAGGCTTCCATTTTCGGAAACGCCGCCGTGCCCTCGGGCGTCACTTCGAGCGCGACACCGCGGCGGGTGTGCGCCAAGGGCACGCGTCGCACAAGGCCCTTGAGCTCGAGCCGATCGATCATGCGGCTCATGGCGCCGCGGTCGTAATCCAAATGATCGCAAAGCTCACAGGCGGAGTTGACCTTGCGCTTCACGACGTGCGAGAGGATCACGTACTGCGCGGACGTGACCTCGAGCGCGGCCACGTCCGAATCGAGCACGAACTCCTTGTCGAGAGCGGCAATGAGCGCCATGCGCACCTGCCCCACGAGGCCCGCGATGCTGTCGCGCAGGTCCATGCTCTTCGGGTCATAATCGATGACGTTGGCGGCTTCACTCATGGGAGCAAGTATAGATGCCTGGGCAACTGTTGTCAAGGTGCCGCCATTTTCGCCAGATACTCGATGAGCGCGTCGTCGGCCGGGCAGGGTACGCCGCCGGCGGGCGCCGCCGGCGCTTCGCTCGCCGGCACGCCGCGATGGAAGGTCGTCCAGAGATGCGTTTCGGCCGCGCATTGCGTCGCGTATTGGAACAGGGGCCGCATGCCGGCGGCGCTGAAGTCGAACGCGTTGTGCCGCGGGTAGGAGGCGGGGATCGCCGAATATTGCAAGCTCACGCCGTTCGCGGCGGCGTTGCTTGCGACCAGCTCGAGCGTCGTACGCATCATCACATGCAGACTCGCGGTCACGCTGCGCGACAGGATCGCGCCGGTCTGAAGTCGGGTGAGCGCGGGACGTTCGTCGAGCGGTCCGTCGATCAGGACGTACAGCGTGGTCGGGCGCTTCGGTTGCGCCGTCGTCTGCTCGGTGTGGGACTCGACGGAATCGTCGGCGAATTCCGGTGCCACAAAAAACGGCAGCGTCACGCTGCCGTCGACATGCGCTTCATCGTAGACCTGGCCGTTCTTGCGGAAATGCATGACCACCGGCGGAAACATACCCGGTACGCTCGCGGAGGCGACCAGCACGTCGCGAAACATGACGCGCGCATTCGCGCCGCCATTCAGCGCGATCGAACCCAGGTCCCAGATCACCGGCTCGCCGGAATCCACATTCGTCGTTGCAACCAGCAAGAGCCGGCCTTTTGCGGCCTCGACCGCCACCGCGCGAATCAAGTCGTCGGTGACATAGTGATCGATCAGTTTCGTGAGCGGACCGCCGCGATAGACGCTGGATCCAAAGATCGCGCCGAGACCGCGCAAGCGCAGCACGTGATCGCCTGATCCGCTGGTATAGGACTCGGCAAGATATTTGTCCCAGGAGGGGCCGAGGAATGCGTACGGCGCGATCAAGGCGCCGGCGCTGACGCCCGTCACCACATCGAAGCGCGGTCGCTGTCCCGATTGGGTCATGCCGACCAAGGCACCTGCACCGAACGCACCGCCGGCGCCCCCGCCGGAGAGCGCGAGCACGCGCAGCGGTTCGCCGTCGTGGTCGTCAGGCAGGCTGCGCGCCACCGTCGCTGCGGCAAGTTCGAGAAATTCTTGATCGGGACCGAGCGTGCGTATGCGCATTGGCGCGGCCGCGGGAGCGCGCGACGACACCCACGGAGGTAATTCGCTGCGCGTCGCGTCGGCGCAGCCTTGGAGCAGGGCTAGAGCCAGGAGTCCGGTGAGCAGGAGTCGGAAGACTCCCTGTGCTGGGTACAGCGTCGTTGAGGTAAACATGCGAGGCGCCACCGATGCGCCATTCGTGGCGCCATGCGAAATACTGCCGATGTCCATCTGTTCGACGGAATCCTAGCTGCCTGGACAATAGTTGTCAAGGCATCTGTAGCCATAGCAACTGTCGCTGAGGCAACTGTCGCTGGGTCAAGTTTCGCCGCGGCAGCGATCGATCGGGGGCAGCGGTCGGGGGGCGATCAGTACGGCCGGTCGCCGATTACGGTGGCGCGGTGCATCACCCGGCGCTCGGGAAGATAGTCGGCGACGGCATAGTGGTGCGTATTGCGATTGTCCCAGAACGCGACGTCGTCCCTGCGCCACTGCCAGCGCAGCGTGAACTCGGGACGCGCCGCATGTGCGTATAGAAATGCGAGCACGGCATCGCTCTCTTCGGCCTTGAGTTCGTGAATATGAGTCGTGAAGCCGGCATTGACGAACAGGCCCTTGCGCCCCGAAACCGGATGCGTGCGGATCACCGGGTGAGTCACCGGCGGATGCTTGGCGACCGCACGCTCATAGCGTTCCTTGGAGACCGGATCCGCGCCCCAGCGACTCGCCGGAAACGACTTGACCACGGAGTGCTCCGCCGTCAGGCCGTCGAGGAATCGCTGCAGCGGCTTCGACAAGGCTTCATAGGCGGCAAGGTTGCTGGACCACAGCGTGTCGCCGCCGACCCTTGGCAATTGCTTCGCGGCGAGCAGGCCCGCCATCGGCGGAGTCGCCGTGAAAGTGACGTCGGTGTGCCAGTTATCGTTATCCGGCAGAAAATCTCCATGCGTATCGAGCACGAGGATCTCGGGCAGTTCCGGGAGCACGGGATAAATCGGGTGAATGTGCAGCTTGCCGAAGCGCGCCGCAAACCGGCATTGCTGCTCGGGTGTCAGGACTTGATCGCGAAAAAAGAGGATTTGGTGTTCCACCAGGAACCCGGCGAGACGATCGATCGACTCCTGCGGCAGATCGTCGGCCAGCGAGACGCCCTCGATGAGCGCGCCGAGTGCCGGCGTCAAGCGTGTAGCGGTTATGGCCATGGAATCATGATGCCATGCGCCCCTTGCTGCGCGCGAGCGGCGCAGGGCCATGGGAGAGCCGCCCGTACCGCTCTCCCAATTCGAGCGGTTCTGTGCAACTCTTGGGCGCGGCACGGACCGTGTCGATCGCGCGGATAGGTACGGACGCATGCCTTTAATCGAAGAACGAGCCGACCGATTACTGCTGCAGGCCCCGGAACCGGGTACCGATCAGCTGCGCCACGGCTTGAAGCAACGGCACATGAGCATGATCGCGCTCGGCGGCGTGATCGGGGCCGGGCTGTTCGTCGGTAGCGGCGTCGTGATCAAAGCCGCGGGCCCCGCGGCGGTGGTGTCATTTGCGATCACCGGTTTACTGGTCGTTCTCGTGATGCGCATGCTCGGGGAAATGGCGGTCGCGCTCCCCAGGGCCGGCTCCTTTTATGAATACGCACGGCTCGCGTGGAGCGACCGGCCGGTGCTGGGTGATTTGGCCGGCTTCTTGACGGGGTGGATGTACTGGTATTTCTGGGTCATCGTCGTGGCCCTGGAGGCGGTCGCCGGCGCCGGGCTGATCAAGTTCTGGCTGCCGGATGTGCCGAGCTGGGCCGCGAGCCTCGCGCTGCTGATCGCGCTCACGATCACGAACCTCTCTTCCGTGCGCTCCTTCGGCGAATTCGAGTTCTGGTTTTCGTCGATCAAAGTGGCCGCCATTATCGCGTTCTTGATCCTCGCCGGCGTCTACGTGCTCGGGCTTTGGCCCGGAGTTGCGGGCAGCTTGACCAAATTGACGGCTCTCGGTGGGTTCGCGCCGCATGGGCTTCTGCCGGTCGTGACCGGGGCGGTTGCCGCAACCGGTTTTTACTTCGGCGCGGAAATCGTGGCGGTGGCCGCCGCGGAAGCGGCAGAACCCGCCAAGGCGGTCGCCAAGGCGACGAGTTCGGTGATCACGCGCGTGCTGTTCTTTTATGTGGGATCGATCCTGCTGGTCGTCTGTCTCGTGCCCTGGAATTCAAAGGAAATCGCGACGCCCTACGTCAGTGCTCTCAATGCGATAGGCATACCGGCCGCGGCGCAAATCATGAACGCCGTGGTCCTTACGGCGGTCTTGTCCGCGCTCAATTCGGGACTCTATGCGTCGTCGCGCATGCTGTTCGCCTTGACTCGGCATGGCGACGCGCCCAAGGCACTCACCAAACTCAGCGCGACGGGCGTGCCGGCCCGCGCAATTCTGCTCGGCACCGTGTTCGGCTATGTCGCCGTCATCATGTCTTACGTCTCGCCCGACACGGTCTTTGCATTCCTGGTGAGTTCCTATGGCACGGTTGCGATCTTCGTCTATGTGTTCATTGCGCTCTCGCAGCTGCGCCTGCGCGCACGTTTGGAGCGCGATGATCCTGCGCGACTTGTAATTCGCATGTGGGCCTATCCTTATCTGACCTATGTGGCCATCGCGGGTCTGCTCGCGATCGTCATCGCCATGGCCTTCATCCCCGAGCAGCGAACTCCGCTGATTTTCGGCGTGATCAGTCTCGGTCTCTTGCTGCTTGCGTTCCTCGCGCGCCATCGAGGCGGCGTCTACCGTTCCGGCCAGCGCCAGGCCGGGCGATCCAATTTGCCCTGACCGACGACCCGGGTTTCGCCAAGTTCCTTCTCCAGTTCCACGGAATGGCAATCGGCCTGCTGCTCGAGTGCCGCAATCAGTCGAGACGCATGAGAGACGACCCAGACCTGGGTCTGCTTCGCCGCGACGCCGATCAAGCGCGCGAGGGCGGGCAGCAGATCCGGGTGCAGACTGGCCTCCGGCTCGTTCAAGATCATGAGCGAGGGGGGGCGCGGGGTCAGCAGGGCCGCGGTCCACAGCAGATACCGCAGCGTGCCATCCGAGAGTTCGGCGACGGAGAGCGGACGCAGCAGCCCTTGTTGCCTCAGGCCCACGCTCAGGCGGCCTTCGGACTGCGATACATGCAGTTCGGCGCCGGGGAAGGCATCGGAGATTGCGTCCGCAAGCGCCGGGGCGTCACCGATTTCTCGTATCGTCTGCATCGCGGCCGCCAGGTCTCGACCATCCTGTGCGAGCACCGGTGTGTAGGTGCCGATCTGTGTCTGGCGCGCGGGGGCCTCGAGATCGCTGCGGAAGTGATCGTAAAAGCGCCACGTCCGCATCTGTTCGCGCAATGCCAGGACCTCGGCGGCTCTCTGTGGATCCGCGATCATCTCCATCATGCTGTCGAATGGCTGCAGATGTTTGGCTACGACATCCCAGTCGCCGCCTTCGCGCCGTACGCGGACCAGCGGGCCGCGTCGCTCGACCAAGAGCGTTGCCGGGCGCAAGGCCGCGCCGTGCCAGATGGTTTCCGTCTTGATTTCCGGGTCGCGCGCGAACGCGGACTCCCGCGGGATCGGCAATCCCAGATCGATCGCATAGCTGAACGCGGCAGCTTGAAATCCGAGGCGTAACGACACGCGTTCCGTGCGCAGCGTCGGCTCTATCGGGCGTTCGCCGCGCCTGACCGCGGCCGAAAAGGACTCTGGGCCTGCCCACAAAGTGGAGTCGATACCGCCTTCGCGCGCCAGTGAGGCCACGACGCCGCCGCGCGCGGTGTCGGCCAGGAGCCGCAAGGCCCGGTAAACGTTCGACTTGCCGCTGCCGTTCGGTCCGGTAATCACATTGAGCGATCCCAGCGGAATCACGAGATCCCGCAGGGATCGATAGTTGGCGATGGCGAGGGTTTGCAGCAAGGGCGTGTTCGCCGGCAAGGATGCGCTAGCGGCGGCGCGCCGTGACTTCGATTTCGATTTTCATGCGTGGGTCGGCGAGACCCGCGGAGATCATCGTGGCAGCCGGCCTAATATGCTCCAAGTACTTTCTCAAGATCGGCCAGCAGGGTTCGAAGTCGGCGGGATTCGGCACGATGTAGGTAATGCGCACGATATCGCTCAGGCTTGCCTGCGCCTGTTTCAGCGCGTGCTCGATATTCCTGAGGCATTGCTCCGCCTGGGCGGCGACGTCGCTCGCAATGGTCATGGTCGCGTAATCGAAGCCGGTCGTTCCGGACACGAAAATCCAATCGTCTTGGACGACCGCGCGCGAATAGCCGATTTCGGCCTCGAACGGCGATCCGGAGCTAATGAGCCTTCTGGTCATCGAGATTCGTGGTGCTCTGAATGGTGCCGATCTTCACGTCCACGTGCTGACACTGCGTATCCTTGCAAATGCCGCGCAGCCATACTTCGCCGTTCCCGAACATGACGCCCGCTGAGTTCACGAACAGATCCGCGTAGCGCTGTTGCGTAACCACGTCTTGAATCGCCGGCGTCATGATTTGCGCGTACCGGGCCAGGAATTCCTTGGCGGAACCTACGCGGCTCTTCTTGCCGCCGATCGTGACGCGAAGCGGGTAGTCGATCAGTTCAGCTACCTTGGCTGCGTCGTGGTCGGCAACAGCCTGCTTGAAGGCGCTAAAGACGGCTCGATACTGGTTGTGGTCACCGAGCGCGCGATCGATCGCTTGATCGACACCGGCGTCGTCCGCCGGCGCCGCTGCGGGCACCGCGGGGTTCGCTGCGGTCGCCTGCCCGGCCGCCGGTCCCGCAAATAGGGTGGTGGCCGCAAGCAATGCTGCCGCCGCCAGCGCCCAAACGCCGATTTCCATGCTTCGATTTCCGCGAATCATCCGAGGCTCCCGCAGGATTTCTCCGCATCCTAGCCGTTTGGCGCTGGACTCGGGAGTTTTGTGGGTCTTGCGTGTCATGTCTTCGCGCGCGCTGCGTATTAGCAAGCGCAGCAGGCAAGTAACCGCTGCTCCAACTTAAAAGTACAGCCATGGGAAAACACTATGACAATTCTAGCGTGGATCGTATTGGGCCTGATTGCCGGATTCATCGGCAGCAAACTGGTCAACAAGACCGGGCAAGGACTCCTGTTGGATATCGTGCTCGGCGTCATCGGCGCGATCGTCGGGGGCTGGGTGTTCAGTCTGTTCGGCTCTGCCGGCGTCACGGGGCTCAATCTCTACAGCTTGGTCGTCGCCGTGGTCGGTGCCGTCATCGTCCTGCTGGTCTATCACGCATTTCGTCGTTCGGTGTAGCGGCCGCGACGTTCAGAGCTCGGTCCATTGCCGCAGCAGGTTGTGGTAGACGCTCGCCAGCGCCACCATGGAATCCGCGTCGGAGCCTGCCTCGGTCAAGCGCTGAATCGTCCGATCGAGCAGCAAGAGCTGGTCGCGCTGCGCCTCCTCGCGGATCAGACTTTGGATCCAAAAGAAGCACGCGACCCGCGTGCCGCGTGTAACCGGTTTGACGTGGTGTCTCGAGGTCGTGGGGTAGATCAACAGATCGCCCGCATCGAGTTTGAAACTTTGTCCGTCGTCATGGGTTTCGATGACCAGCTCGCCGCCCTCATAGGAGTCCGGTGCCGCCAGAAACAGGGTGGCCGAAAGATCGGCGCGCAGCTTTTGATGGGTCCCCGGAATCCGGCGAATCGCCCCATCGACATGGCTGCCAAAATACATACCGGCAGCATAGCGATTGAACATGGGTGGATAGACGCGATTGGGCAATGCGGCGCTCACGAACAAGGGATTGCGCTCCAAGGCCGTGAGAATCACATTGCCCAAGGAGCGCGCCGTCTCGCTGCCCTCGTCGATTTGCTGGTTGCGCTTGACCTCTGCGCCTTGATGGCCCGCCGTTACGCGACCGTCGACCCAGGGCGCCTCCGGCGCAGCCAAGCCGCTTTGCACCGTGGTCAGCTGCGCTTGATTCAAGACGTTTGGAATGCGCAGGGCCATCAGGCCTGCACCCGCAGCGCCTGCCAGACACGCTCCAGCTGAGGGGACTGACTCCGGGCACGAGCCACCGCATCGAGAGTGGCCCGTCGCACGCCCGCTGAGCCTTGCGTCGCCGCACGCTCGAACCAGTGTGCGGCCTCGTCGGCCTTGCCGCGTGCGAGCAACACGCTGGCCCAATTGAATTGTCCGCGGAAATAACCGCCTTCGGCCGAACGTCGGTACCAGTCGGCGGCAATCTCGCTGTCATGCGCCGTGCCCCAAGCGTGTTCATGGCAGCGACCGAGCAGGTTCATCGCGCGCACATGCCCTTGATGAGCCGCAGCGCGGTAGAGCGCCAGCGCCACCGCAGGATCACGGCCGACGCCGCGACCATCGAGATACAGATGGCCCAGATTATATTGCGCCCAGTCGAGACCCGCGTCCGCAGCAATCTGATAGTGAACGGCGGCCTGTGCCGGATCGGCGCCGACGCCCCAACCCTCGTCGAGGCAGCGGCCGACCATGTTGTGCGCCTCGGCGTCGCCGCTCGCCGCGGCGCGCCGAAACCACGTGAGCGCCGCGCTCTCGTCCTTGGGCACGCCCGCCCCCGCCAGCAGCAGGCGACCGTAGCAGACTTGTGCGCTCGCATGGCCTTCGGCGGCCGCAAGGCGGACCCATGCTGCGGCCTTCGATGGGTCCTGGGCAAAGAGAGCACGCAGTCGGGTCGGGCTTATCTGCCCCAAGTAACTCGTGATCGATATTCGTTCGTCGCTCGCCATGGGCGCTCGTTGCCTAGAACCGCGCACTCAGCATCGCGATCACGCTGCGACCCGGCCCCGGCACGGCGTGGTTTTCATCGACCGCCGAATAATACAGGCTCGTGTAGTAGAGCTTGTTGGTGAGGTTGTTGAGGTTGATCTGCAGCTTCCAGTGCTCATTGAACTCGTAGGACGCCATCGCATTGAAGACGACAAAAGCCGGCACGCCTGCCGTATTGTCGGTATCTGCGTAGCGATGGCTCATCGCGTTGAAGCCCGCGCCCAGCGTCCACGCAGGGGAGAGCTCCAGGATGTTCCAGACATTGAGCGCGTCCGGGGGTATGTTCGGGACCTGTTTGCCGAGCGCCAGGGGGTCGCTGGTTGCGACGATGCGGTCGTCGAGATGCGTATAGGCGGCCCGGATCTCCCACTCCTCGGTGAGATAGCCACTGACGCCGATCTCGATCCCCTTGACGCGCTGATCGAGGGGCATCTGCTGGATCGTCGGGTCATCCGGGTCCGCGATTCTTGCATTGCTCAGATGCGTGTCGAACAGCGCGCCGGTCACTGCGAGCTTGCCATCCAGGAACTGCAGCTTCATGCCGAGTTCGACCGTGCGGTCTTCTTCGGGTGAGAGACTCGCGTTCGTCGGCGCCAGGGTCAGATACTCGATCGCCGGATTATATGAGGTGCCGTACGAGAGGTAGTAGCTCTGCGAGCTCGTGGGCTTGTAAATGACGGCGGCACGCGGGCTGATTTCAGTATCCGTGCGTGAGAATCCGGTGTTTGTGGTTGCCTCGCTGAAGCTCGAATCGAAATGATCCCAGCGCAGTCCTGCCACGAGATCCCACTGCGCATTGAGCGTCAGTGTGTCGTTGGCGTAGGCGCCGACGTCGGTCCCTCGGGCCCGCGGCAGGGTGTCGACGTCGAGCGGGGTCGGCGGTGTGTTGTACGGGTCCGGCGCAAGCAGCGGCGTGGGCGCGATCGTGTCGATGCCGTTCACATAGCGCGTGATGTTTGATACTTCGCGGCTCAGTTCCACGCCGGTGACGAGCGTGTGCTCGAGTCCACCCGTGGAGAACTTTGCGGTCAAATCCGTGCGGTTGACCGCCTGGGTCGTCGTGCCGGCGCTGCTGGGTTGGTCGCGGTAAACCAAGATGTCCTCGAGCGGCGTTCCCGGAGGCGGCGGATCCGTGTAGTCATTGTCCAGGTGCGGAGCGCTCAGCAGGTATTCGAATCCGTAGGTGGCGTAGCGCGTGGCGTTGCTGATCTTGAGGTCGTCGCTGAAGTCATGTTCCACGCGCAAGCCGGCAATGTCGACCGCGGTCCGGGTGCGATCATAGTTGGCGAGGCCGTAGTAGTTGGCGCGATTGACCTGCGCCGGAGCACCGTCGATGAACGGGATGCCGTAGTCCGGGATGTTGTTTTCTTCCTGGTGCAGATAGCTCAGCGTGACCCGCGTGGGCGTGCCGATGCCGAAGGCCAGAGTCGGCGCGATCCCCGCGCGACGATTTTCAACGACGTTGCGCTCGACGACGCCGGAACGTTCGTCCATCAGCGTGATGCGCGCCGCCGCGGTGTCGTCGATGACCCAATTGAAGTCACCCGTGGCGCGTACGAAGTTGGCTGAGCCCCCCGACAGATTGACCGCCGCGAGCGGGGTCAACAAGGGTTGCTTGCTGACCGAATTGATGACGCCCGCAGTCGAGCCGCGTCCGAACAGGATCGAGGAGGGGCCAAGCAACACGGCCACCGCGTCCTCGTTGAAAGTATCGCGCTGGTATTGCCCGATGTCGCGCAGACCGTCGAGGAAGAAGCTGTCGGGCACTGAAATGCCACGCAGATTGACCGAGTCGCCGTGCGCGCCACCTTCGCCGGCGTTCAAAGTAATGCCGGGGACGTTGCGCAGTGCATCCTCGAGACGCGTCACGTTCTGTTCGGCCAGCTCTTTGCTGTCGATCGTACTGATGGATTGTGGAATGTCGCGATCAGACTTGATGACGGTGCCGGTTACGACGATGGCGTCGAGCCTGTCGGTGTCCGTTGCCGCGTTGCCAGGCGGAACCTCCGGCTGCGCGGGTGTCTCGGCCGACGCGAAACGCGTCCCGCCCGAGAACAGCGCCGTGGCCGCCAAACTCGACGCCCCCAGCTGAAATTTCCTGCCAATCAATTGCATAGCCTCGTCCGGTTGTTGTTCACGTAAATGATAATAATTCGCATTTACTTTCTGCGTCAAGAGAGACCAGATGATCATCCACAACACGGAGCCCGGACCCGACCCTCGCGTGCCGGGCTGCTCATCCGCATCTTGGCGCCGACTAGGAACGCGGTGGGAGTTTGACCTCTACAGTTTGACCCGCAGAAACAGCAAATAGGACAGCGGGTCGTTGCCGTAGGTCGCGTCCAGGATTCTGGGGTAGCGATAGGCGCTCACTAGACCGCCGACGCCCAGTCGCACGAGTCCGAGGTGCGCAAAGTCATAGATGTAGCCCAGGGACAGACTGTTGATCGTAAATGTCTGGCCATAGAGTGGCTGCCCCGGCAAGAACAGTTCGTCCTTGGCGACGCGCTCGGCGCGCCCAAACAAGGTGTGCGTATCCGCCAAGATCAGCGCCGACTCGAGCAGCCACGCGTCGCCGGCTGCGCCAATGTTGGGCGAATTGCGCCCGAAAGCCGCGGTCGTCTGCCATTGCACGCTCGCGAGCATGCGGTTGTAGCTCGCGGACGCGGTCGTGCGGTGCACGGAGATGTTGGGCTCGAGCTGTTCGGGGCTTGCGAGCCGGCCGGTGCTGACCTGCAAGGCGAGATCGCGCGTCGGGTTATACGATAGACGCGCCGAATAGGAGTCGAATCGCCGTAATTCGACGTCATAGCGATTCTGATCGGGTTCGCGTCCGTTGAAGCTGGACGCCTCCAGTTTGACACGATCCCAGACGTAGCCCGCGGTCACCACGCCATAGGTGATGTGCGTCGAATCGAGCCAATGATGCGTGAGCGGCGCTTCCGGGTCGTCCATGCCGGAGAAGCGATGCATGAAGGCGGGTGGGCCGAGGGCGGGCTCGCCGGCAAGGCCGCCGTAGGCGAAGACCGCCTGGTCCGAGGCGATGTTGACGCTGTAGGTGAGCGCGGCTTCCATGAGCAAATTATGGGGATGTTGGCGGTCGATCAAGGGGTGTACGCCATCGGCCGTCTCGCCGGTTTGAAAAAGCTCCGGGTAACCATCCTTGCCCATCAAGGGGTCGGCGGAAGCCATGACGCGCACACCGAAGGCAGCGTCCGTCAGTTCGCGACGCGCCATGAACATCAACATGCTGTTCGAGAATGTCTTCGTGTCGCCGCGCGGGCCGCCTTGATCGTCATAGATGAGATCGGCAAAACCGTGCCACATCGTCATCCAGGGATCGCCCATGCGGTGCAAGCCTTCCATGGGCGTGGAGTCCGGTTGCCAACTGGTGCCCGATGCCTCGCGTGACATGGGGTAGGGGCCATCCATGCCGAGCATCATCATCACCGGCATCGACGGCGCGGCGCTCATGTCGTCCGCGTCAGCCGGCAGCGAGACGCTGAGACACAGAATCGCAGCCTGCGCGGCCCGCAAAAACATCGATGTCGTATACCGCACGGGAATTTCGTGGATCTCGCTACTGTAGAATCGTAGTAGACCATAGAGCCATCATGATCGGTGCCGAGCCATGCAAGAAAATTCGATGCGCCTGGGACTGCAGCAAACCCCGCGCTTGTTGGCGCGCCTGCTCGTCTGGCGCAATCGCTGGGCTCGCGTCGCCGCGCCAGTGCGCGTGCTGACCGCAGTCGCACTGCCGGCCGTGACCGTCTGTGCCGCGGTCGCCGCGGCCGAGATCGTCGCTTCCGGTGATTCAAGACGCGGTCTGCTCGAACGCCATCGCTTGTTGCTCGCGGTCATTGCGGCCTGCATCGCCGCAAGCCTGGTCGCGCGCCGTCGGGCGATCGAGCGTTCCGACGCCAGGCGCTCGTGGCTCGCGGCCTTGCCCGTAGGACGGTCGCGCGCTCGTTGGGAATCCCTCGTGATCGCCTGTGCGCCGGCCTGTGTGATGCTGATGGTCGTGCCCTTGATCGCATTGGTCGCGCCGCATGCGGCGATCGCACTGCTTGGCGGGATCCTCGTCGGCGCCGTGGTCGGCTATCTGATCCCGGAAACGCAGGTCGTCGATCTGCCGCCCGGATCACGCTATGTACCGCATCGGCGTCTCGCGCCGAAGGTGCCTGTTCCCTCCTTGTCGGCGCTGGGACTGTGGCCGGTGCGCCGACTGTTCGCGAGTCTACGGCCGCAGGCGGTCACGCGCGCCGCGATTCCGCTGCTGCTCGTGATCCCGATGGGAGCCAAAGCGGATGCGGCCATGCTGATGATCGGCATCTTGGTGGCGCTTGCGGCGACTGCGCTCCTGGTCGCGGCAATGCTCGCGGTGAGCAAGGCCGCCACCCGCTGGCTGCTGCCGCTGCCTCTGCGACCCGGCACGATCGCGGCTCAGGTGCTCATGCGACCCCTGGTCGTCATCGGCGTGCTCGCCGCAGTCACGGGCTGGTTGGTGTGGGTCTCGGGCGTGACACCGCAGGAATCCGCAAGGCGGGGGCTGTCGCTATTTCTGGTCGCCGCACTCAGCGCCGTCGGCGGCAGCCTGCTCTTGATCAAGCGGGCGAGTAGGGGTGGCTCATGAGCGCGAATGTGCTCGAAGTCAGGGCCTTGCGGGCCGGCTACGGCGCGCGCGTGATTCTCGAGGAAATCACTCTCGGCCTCGCGCCGAACGAGTGGTGTGTGCTGCTCGGTCCGAACGGTTGCGGCAAGACGACCTTGCTCGATTGCGTCGTTGGCCGGCTTGCGCCCGCCGGCGGTGAGATCCGCATCGCTGGACACTCCTTGCGCGAGCAAGCGTTCGCGGCCAAACGACAGCTCGGCTATGGTTGCGCTCCGGAGAGCCTGCCGCCGCTGCTGACCGCCCGCCAGTGCCTCGAAATCCATGCGGGCGCCAAGCGTCTCCCGGCCGTCGATGAGGAGGTCATGCAACTCGCCGAGGAACTGCAATTCACGCGCTATCTCGACGCCTTCGTCGACACGCTTTCCCTGGGTACGCGGCAAAAGCTCTCTGTGCTGTTGGCGCTGCTCGGCGACCCACGCCTCATCGTGCTCGATGAGGCGTTCAACGGTCTCGATCCCGCGAGCGCGCTGATCGTCAAGCGGCAGTTGCGTGCGCGTGCGACCGGCCGTGAAGTCGCTGTCCTGCTCGCCACACACGCGCTCGATATCGTCGAACAGTATTCAGATCGTGCGGTCTTGTTGCTCGACGGAACCCTGCGCCGCGAGTGGCGCCGCGAGGAGATCCAAGCCTTGCGCGCGCGCGGCGTCGGCTTCGATGCGGCGATGGCCGAAGCGGTCACGACACCGGCCGCCTAGGATCATCGAGTCTACGCGGGGTACAGCTGCCAGCCGCGCAAACGCAAGCTCACCGACTCTCCCACCGCAAAGCGGTCCAGCGCATAGCGCTCGCGGCTGATCTCGGCCTCGAGCGGCGCGTGCGCCGGCCGGCCCTCCGCCGCGAGATCGATGCGCACGATCGGGCCGATCACGCGCACGGCCACCACGCTCGCGCGCCAGCCGCCCGGCTCGCGACGCAATTCGATTTCATGCGGTCTGACGAGCGCAATTTGTTGCCCGAGGTCGTCACCAGCCGCCCGTGCGCTCGCCGCCGTGGGTGGCGCATCGATCGCGAGTTCGCCGATGCGCAAGCCCCCGTCCCGCGTCCGCGACACGGGCAGCTCGTTGACTTGACCCAGGAAGCGATGCACGAACGCCGAACTTGGCGCGTCGTAGATCTCGCCGGGAATCCCATGCTGCTCGATCCGGCCATGATTCAAGACCACGATCGAATCGGCGACCTCGATGGCCTCCTGCTGATCGTGGGTCACGAAAATCGTCGTGAAATGCAGCTCATCGTGCAGGCGCCGCAACCAGCGCCGCAGCTCATGGCGAACCTGCGCGTCGAGCGCGCCGAAGGGTTCATCGAGCAGCAGCAAAGCCGGATCGACCGCGAGGGCTCGCGCCAGCGCGATGCGTTGTCGTTGGCCGCCGGACAGCTGCGAGGGATAGCGGTCCGCCGTCGCTTCGAGTTGCACCAATTCGAGCAGGCTGCGCACTTTCCTGGCGATCGCCTCAGCAGTCGGTCGGTTACGGCGTGGCTTGATCTTGAGACCGAAAGCGATGTTCTCGAACACGCTCATGTGGCGGAACAAGGCGTAGTGCTGGAACACGAAGCCGACGTTGCGTTCGCCGATCGGCCAGTGCGTGGCATCGCGTCCGTCGAACAGCACCTGGCCGGCGTCCGGGCTTTCGAGGCCGGCGATGATGCGGAGCAGTGTCGTCTTGCCGCAGCCGGATGGGCCGAGCAAGGCGAACAGGGCGCCGGTCGGCACGTCGAGATCGATGTCGGTGACCGCGGCATAAGAGCCGAATTGCTTGGACACAGCGCGCAGAGCGATGCTCATCGCGCGACCCGCTGTGGGTTGCGCAGCTCCGGCGCGCGCCATTCGAGTGCGCTCTTGGCCGCGAGCGTGACGAGCGCGAGCAAGGCGAGCAGCGACGCCACGGCGAACGCTGCGGCGATGTTGTATTCGTTGTACAAGATCTCGACATGCAGCGGCATCGTGTTGGTGAGCCCGCGGATATGACCGGAGACGACCGACACCGCGCCGAATTCGCCCATGGCGCGCGCGTTGCACAGCAATACGCCGTAGACGAGGCCCCAGCGAATATTCGGCAGGGTCACGCGAAAAAAAGTTTGCCAGCCGCTTGCGCCGAGCGACAGCGCGGTTTCCTCGTCGTCCTTGCCTTGCGCCTGCATGACCGGGATCAGTTCGCGCGCGACGAACGGGAAGGTCACGAACACGGTCGCGAGGATGAGGCCGGGAACGGCAAATACGATGTGCATGTCATGCGCTCGCAGCCAGCCGCCGAACCAGCCGTTGCTGCCGAATAGCAAGATGAAAACCAGACCCGAAATCACCGGCGAGACCGCAAACGGCA
>Ga0116229_10002610_pt1 | contig 29239 bp, 21 predicted proteins | sample S1TSphgellanicum_3_FD_87313 | JGI IMG/M metagenome (GOLD analysis project Ga0116229, IMG submission 87313) | Host-associated microbial communities from peat moss isolated from Minnesota, USA - S1T2_Fc - Sphagnum magellanicum MG | ecosystem: Host-associated > Plants > Peat moss > Unclassified...
TGACGATGAGCGCGGCCGGATACACGGTGACCGGGCCGGTCATCGCCGGGGATTCGAGCGATGCCATCAGGGCCGGCACCATCGGCAGCCTGCTCAATCTGTTCGACGCCGGCCAGGCGCATGCACTGCAGCGCCTCGCGATCGAGGAATCGCGGCTTGGCATCCCGCTGCTGCTGGGGTTCGATGTCATTCATGGTCATCGCACCCTGTTTCCGGTGCCGCTGGCCGAAGCGGCACTGTTCGATCCGGAAGCCTGGGCGCTCACGGCGCGGGAAGCGTGCCGGGAAGCGGCCGCTGACGGCATCGCGATGGCATTTGCACCGATGCTGGACGTGTCGCGCGACCCGCGCTGGGGACGCAGCGCCGAGGGGCCGGGCGAAGACCCCTGGTTGGGTGCACAGATTGCCCGGGCCAAGGTGCACGGAATCCAGGGGGCAGACCTTGCGGCCGCGGATTCGCTGGCGGCAGTCGCCAAGCACTACTGCGCCTATGGGCCGGTGACCGCGGGGCGCGACTACGCGTCGGTCGATATTTCCGATCGCACCGTGCGGGAAGTGCACCTGCCGCCGTTCGAGGCGGCGGTGGCTGCCGGAGTGGCGGCAATCATGCCGGCGTTCACCGACCTTGCCGGCGTGCCGATGACCGCGCACGTGGGCCTGCTGCGCGAGCGGCTGCGCGGACAGTACGGATTCGACGGCGTCATCGTCAGCGACTACAACGCGATTGCCGAACTCATGCGCCACGGTGTCGCCGCCGATCTCACCCAGGCGGCGACGCTGGCGCTCAAGGCCGGCGTCGACATCGACATGATGGCCAATGCCTATCGGCTCGGGCTGCCGGCGGCACTGGCACGCGGCGCGGTGGCGATGACCGAGATAGACCAGGCCGTGCGCCGCGTGCTCACGCTCAAGCAGCGCCTCGGCCTGTTCGAGCAGCCTTACCGGCGCGGCGCGACGGCGCGCAGCGCAGCTGAGCGCGCGGCCAGCCGCCAGCTGGCGCGCAGCGTCGGCGCACGTGCGATCGTGATGCTCAAGAATGAGCATGCGGTGCTGCCGCTGGCTGCGTCGATCGGGCGGCTCGCGATCATCGGCCCGCTGGCGGATGCGGCCGGCGAGATGGGCGGCCCGTGGTCGCTGGCTGGCGCACCGGCAACGCACGTGAGCGTGCTTGCCGGCCTGCGCGCGGCACTGCCCGACGCGCAGCTGCAGCATGCCGCGGGTGTCGACATAGAGTCGCACGAGACCGCCGGCATGGATGCGGCGCTGAGTCTATGCGGCACCGCGGATGCCGTCATCCTGTGCCTGGGGGAAGCGGCGAACATGAGCGGCGAGGCGGCCAGCCGCGCGCACCTCGATCTGCCTGGCCAGCAGCGCGCGTTCGCGCAGGCCGCCATCGATCGTGCCCGGCAGCTAGGTAAGCCGGTGGTCGCGGTGTTGTTCTCGGGCCGGCCGCTGGCGGTGCCGTGGCTGGTCGAGCAGGCCGACGCGGTGCTCGCGGCCTGGTTCCTGGGAAGCGAGGCGGGTAACGCCGTCGCCGACGTGCTGTGCGGACGCGTGTCCCCGAGCGGCCGCACGCCGATGACCTGGCCGCGGGCGGTCGGGCAGATCCCGATATTCTTCGGTCAGCGTCCGAGCGGCCGGCCGCTGCGGGCGAGCGACCCGTACACCAGCCGCTACCTGGATGTGTCGAATGAGCCGCTGTTCCCGTTCGGCCACGGACTCACCTATGGGCGCTTCCAACTCTCCAACCTGCAGGTGACGCCGCAGCGCGCGTGGCTCACCGACATCATCGAAGTGCGGGTCGACGTTGCCAACAAGGGGACGAGGGCGGCGCAGGAGACGGTGTTCCTGTTCACCCGCGATCCGCTCGCGAGCGTCGCGCGGCCGCTGCTGGAACTCAAGGGCGTCGGCAGGATTACGCTCGCGCCCGGCGAATCCGGCACCGTGACGCAGTACCTGCCGGCATCGGAGCTGCGCTTCCTGGACCTGGACCTGCAGCCGGTGTTCGAAGCGGGCGAGCTCGAGATACTGGTGGGACCCAGCGCGGACCGGGCGCAGCTGCTGCTCCAGGCTATCCAGCTGTGCGTCAACGATGGCGCCAGCCCGGCGCGCTAGCGGCCGCCGCCAGCGCCGTCGCTGGCGAAGCTGCGGCGGCGGCCCACTACGGCCGCGCGGCCAGGATGTCATCGAGCCGAGCCGGTGTCGATGCGTCGCGCGCAAGGTGCGGGTAGCGCAGTCCGTCGTGGTAATCGAGACTCGCGACGGAGTAGCGATCGCCGGTCTTGACGATCAGTTCGATCGGCGCTTGCGTGCCAACGGCTGTACGGATCGCATCCTTCAGCACATCGGCGCTGTAGGCCACCCCGTTGACGGCGAGAATCTGGGCACTTTCGATGAGCTTCGCGCGGAAGGCGGGACTGTCCCACACCACCTGCGCGACGCTGCCCTGGCGGTCGCTGTCGTCGATGTCGATGCCGATGGAATACAGCAGGTTGACGTGCTTTCTCTGTTCGTCGCTGGCCTTCAGGTAGTCGCTCGCGGTGTCGCTGAACTGCAGACTGTAGCCGCCGCGCTTGAGCCCATCGAGCGGCGCCGGCCGTGCGACCGAGTCAAGCCGCTGGTGCAGGAACGTGGCCCAGTCGTAAGGCTCGACCGCATTCAGGGCCTTGACGACATCGTCGAAGGTATAGGTGACCGTGATGAAGCTACCGTCATCGATGCCGAAGAACGCCCTGGCAAAATCGTCCAGCGAGCGCTTGCCCGCGGACCGCTCGCGTATCAGCGTGTCCGCATCCAGCCACATCAGCGCCCCCTCGCTGTAGTAGTCCTCGAAGCGCTGCCAGTCGCGCCAGGACTGCGGGCGGCGCGGATTGATGATTTCATCGTTGGTCGTATCCTGCAGCGCCCGCCACTGCCGACCGGGCAGCATCTGGAAGTAGGCGGCAGTCAACGCCAGCTGATCCAGTGCCTGCTCGCGCGTACGCAGGCCGCAGCGCGCGGCCAGCACCTCGCCCCAGTACTGGGTCTGGCCCTCGTACACCCACAGCAGGCTGTCCTGCATCGGCACGTTGTAGTTCGGCGTCCACAGGTCAGCCGGGCGCCGGAACTTGCCATTCCACGAATGCGTGAATTCGTGTGCCAGCAGGTCCCGGGCATACGCGGTCTTGTCCCATTCGGTGAAGGTCTGCGGATCGCTGCCGTTCTCGCTCGACTGATGGTGCTCGAGCCCGTTTTGCTGGATCTGGTCGCTGAGCGTGTAAAGAAAGTCGTAGTGATCGTAGTGATGCGAACCAAACAGCCGGTAGGCCTGCTGCACCAGCGCCCGGTGCGCCTCGAGCTGTTCGGGCTTTACGTCCAGGAATTCCGGCCGGTCGGCAAACAGGTCCAGGTGCACGGGAACCGCGCTGCCCGGATCCAGGTCCAGCCGCAGCGCATGGCGGCCGGCGTCCAGCGGGCTGTCGACGAACGTATTGAGGCTCACCGGCTTGAACTGGATGCGCGCGCCGTCGGTTGCCGAGGATTCCAGCGCCGTGGCGTATTTCCAGTCCGCCGGCAGCGTGATGCCCGCCTGCACCGGTATGCGTCGGGCAAAATAGCCGGCAGGGTACAGCAGCAGCTCATTCCATTCGATCTGCATCAGTTCGCGGCTGATTTCCAGTTCACCGACCCCGGAACTGGTAGGCGAGAGGTAATCGAAATCGATGTCGATCGACTTGACTCCCGGAGCGCCGTGCAGCCGGAACGCAAACACATCAACCGGATCGCGGGTCCAGGACACCGGCGCGCCATTGGCGACGATCCTGATGCCCGCCAGGCGATCGATCGTGCCCTCCGGCGCATGCGTGCCGGGCAGCCACTTCGGATACAGCAGCACGCTGTCGGGACCGATGCCGCTGATAGTCTCGTGCACATGAATGATGCGCCGGCTGACATCGGAGGCATCGACGTGAAGTTCGATCGCCCCCGGATAGGGACGGTCCAGGGGCGCTGCGATCGGTACGAACGTGGCGGCCGCGGCGGGCCCTGGGCTGCCGGCCGCACGTGCAATGCCTATGGCCGCGCCGATGGTCGAACAGCACGCGGCGAGCGCCAGGCACGCGGCGCGCGCCATCATCGTTGGCTTCATCGAGGACCTCGTTGCGATGCTTATTTGGGGAGGCAGGACAGCAAGTTATTATAGCGGCTGCCATTTTGCTGCATAGCACACACACCACTTTCGGTTACTCTCGTTCGGAGGTGGCGGCCAGTCGCTGAGCAGGGGGAGCTTTTTTCAAGGAAGAACCAACTTTTTTTGAGGCGTTCGGTATTTATTGTCATGGTGACTTTGGCGAATCTCATTAACGAACCGTGGGAGCATCTATGTCGAGCCAGAAACTGTGGATCATTGGCGGAGCCTTGGTCGTGGCGGTCGGCGCCGTCGCGTACCTGAGCAACAATTCGGTCACGCTGGGCAAGCAAGCGGCGGGAACCATGATTAAGGTGGACCGCGCCCGCGCGACCATGCTGCCGGTACCGATGCAGCGCTGCACGGACGGCTTCACGGCAAGCGCGACGTTGCCCGAGAACGCCGCCGATAATTACGACATACTCTTTCCAAACAAGGGAGTAGTCACCGAGGAAGCCAATTACGAGGCCGGCAGGACCACCTATAACCTGGTGGCGCGCGACCGCAAGACTGGCGCTATCGTGGCCAACGGCGAGTGCATCGTCGATGCCAACGATACGGTGGTTGCTCTGAAGATCAACTCGCAGGGCACGCCGGGCCGAATGCTCGCCACCAACGAGGGTGCGAAATAACAGGAGAGCGACGGCTGCCGGGGTCGCCTGGGCGCCGGCGGCACTCTCGGCGGCTATATCTCGCCGAGGGTCACGCTCAGGCGAGTGGCAGCTCACGCGAGCGGCAGATGATGCGGCCGCACCAGCATGTGCCAGTCCTGGTGCTCCTCCAGGATCAGCGCGATCGCCGATTCGACCGACGCCTTGAGCGACTCCAGGCGCGCGTGTTCGTTCGGTTGCGACTGTGCGGCGCGAATCTGGTCGATGGCTTCCTGCAACTCGTCTACCAGGCGCTCGGAGGTGGCGCCGAGGCGATAGGCTTCCGATTGCGCCAGCGCGCCGTGCAGCGATGCGGCCAGCGCCGGGAAGAAAGTCGTCACCAGCGATAGCCACAGGGTGTGGATCAGCAGGTGGGTGAACGCACCGAGGGCGGTCAGGCCGAACAGAATAGCGGTGAGCCGGTGCACCCGGTGCAGCAATGCGTGCTGGCGCAGCGCGATGCGCGCATGGTAGTGCTTCTGCCCCTCGAGCACGTCGATGGTCCACTGTGCGTAGCTGGCGATGAACTCCTGGTCCCACCAGGCCTGGGAAAGCAGTTCGCGTGCCAGCGGTTCATTGCGGGCACAGAGCTGCGTGACATCGTTCGCCGCATCCAACTGCTGGCCCGGGTCCAGCACCCGCTGGTACCAGTTGGCCTGCGACTCGGACGCGGAGAAGTCAAGCAGCGGTGCGATCAGCGGCAGGTACCAGGTCAGTTCTGCCGTGGTGCGCGCGCTCAGCCATTCCCCCTGCCAGTCGCCGCGATGTCCGACCCAGTAGATGGCGCTCACCGAGCCGATGACGATGACTTCGGCCAGGGCCCACAGCCCGGAATACGGATGCATCGCATGGCTGTGGCTATCCCATCCGAGCGCCAGCGGCATCACCGCACATAGCACGGCCAGCGCGCTCAGCAGGTAGATGGACCAGAAGCCGCTGCGATAGCGGTGCCCGAAATGGATCGCGCGCTGGTCGAAAATGCGGTGCGCCGCGGCCAGCGACTCGATCAGCGGCAGCAGCTTTGTCGGCGGTTGCGGTGGCGCGGGCGCGGGCGGACTGCGGATCTTGACACCGATCAGAAGCACTCGCTGGATGAACTGGTGCAGCGCCATGCAGTCTCAGTCGATGATTTCGTAGGTAATGGCGAAAATGCCCTGGGAGACTATGCCGAGGCTGCCATCGCCGTAGTCCACCAGCCAGTCGCTGGCGCGGCCGGTGAGCGTCGACTGGCCGTCAGCCAGCACCACCTCGAACGCTTCCGACATCTGCAGCGCGAGGATGCGATTGCGCAGGCTCAGGTAAGTGCCGGCCTGGCCGGCTTGCGTCGGCGGCTTGGGCCGATATTTCTCGTCGAAGTGCGCGTGCGACACGCGCCATTGCTCTCCGGCAATGCCGGTGAGGATCGCATCGCCCGGCAGCGCGTTCACCACGCCTTCCGGCGTCTGCAACCTGCAGGCCTCGGAGGCAAATCGCACCTGGACCTCGCGCTCGAGTTTGCGCGCCACGACGTGACGCGGATCGTCGGTGAGCGTGCTGGAGAAGCCGCGTTGCCCGCTGGAGCGAAACCGTGGCATCAGTTCCGGGTTCAACCTGCGCCTCGCGCCGCTGTCGGTCCTTCGCGGTCGCGGTCGCGGTCGGCGGCAGCGGCGATGTCATGCATGGCTTCCCGAACACGCACGCGCCATAGCTGCACGCTGCGCAGCGCCTGCATCTGCGGCGGTACCGCATCGAGCAGTGCTGCGGCTTCGCGCAGCAGTGCGGCCCGGTGTGCGGGCTCGATGATCGCCTGTGCATAGAGAGTGCGCGCCAGCTCGACGTGCTGCTGCTGGTCGCCGTGATTGCGGGCCGCGAGTTCACGGTGGAGTTTGACAATCGGATCGATGATGCCGTGCGCCTCCTCGCTCCGATGCTCTCCGGCCAGTGCCAGCGCCAGCACCGTGTTTGCCTCGGCCATATCGCGCCGATCATTGTCGTTGCTGACCGGCCAGCGTTCGCGCGCCGCGACTCCTTCCTTGAGGGTTCTCTCCGCGGCAGCGTAGTCACCCTGCAGGTACTCCGCCTCGCCCTTCAAGCGGTCAGGGTAGAAGATGCAGGCGTTCTTGTAGAAGTCCTGGAACCCGCCCTGCGGCTTGATATTCTGGAGGAGCGCGACTATCTGCGCGCCTATGCGCCGGCTGCCGGCCAGATCCCCGCGCCACAGCGCCCCGGCTTCCTGGCCGATCCGCAGGTTACACTCACCGAACAGCGGCAGCGGGCTGCCTGGTGCTTCGCTGGTATGCAGCGCGTTGACGAATTTCGCGGCACTGGCCAGTGTGGTATCAGCGGCCGCCATCTCTCCCAGGTCCGCCTGCCGGCCCGCCATGATCGACAGCGGAAACAGCTGGTTCAGAACGAACTCGGCGCCGGCGGTCTCGGCATGCGCCATGTCGGCGATCGCCTTGCGGTAGTACTCCAGCGACTCGCGCGGCTGGCCGGCAGCCCAGCTGGCCTCACCCAGGTCCATGCGCACGGCCGCAAGATTGTTGTAGGAGATGGTGTTCTTGGGATCGAGCGTCACCAGAGTCTGCGCGGTTGCCTCGCCCTGCTTGCCGAGCGTCAGTGCCTCCTGCGGACGCAATTCGGCCATGGCCAGCTCGGTCAGCGCCGCCTGGGTGACTTCCAGTGCATGCAGGGCGACGCGATGGCCCGGACGCAGCACCAGCACCTGCTGCGCGATCGGCACGGACTCGGCGGCTACCTGCCTGGCCTCGGGTCCGCGGCCCATGTTGATGAGTGCGGAGATGCGCCAGGTGGCGGACTCGGCATAAATGGCCGCCATATTGATGTCCGAGAGATCCCGGCCACCGAGCTGCGCCGCAAGCTCCATCGACTGTTGCAGCGTGGCTATGGCCTTGTCGTTCATGGTCTGGTCCTGCATCTGCAGGTAGCCCAGGAAGAACAGGACGTCGACGTAAGCGCGCAGCGCCGCCACCGATGCGTTCGGTGCCGTCGCGGTCGGCCTGAGCAGATCTACCGCCTGCTGGCCGGTGGGCAGCGCCTCGGGGCTGCTCTGATTCGCCAGTATGCGCGCCCGAATCTGGGTGCCGCGCGCCAGCGCGATGGTCGTGGCTTCCGAAGTGTCCCCGGCCTGCCGCAGCTGTCCCAGCAGCGTCAACGCCTCGTTATCCGCCGCAGTGGCAGCGGCCAGGTCTCCCAGCGTGCGTTCGGCCTTGGCGTACTGCACCATCGCCAGTGCACCGTTGCGCACCGTGTCCGGACCCTTGAGCCCGGCGGGCAGCGCGTGAAAATAATCGACCTCGCGCTTTGCCAGTTCGGCGGCGACGTCGAGTCGACCTGAACTCTCCAGCTCGCGCGCAAAATCGTCGGTCAAATAGCCCAGCAGCTGCTCGGCCTGGCCGCGTGCCTGCTCGGCGTTGAGCCGCGTCTGTTCCGCCAGGCGCTCGGCGCGATGCGCCCGCTGGGTGCTCCAGTAGGCGAGCGCCGCGGCGATCAGCGCGCCAATCGCCAGCAGCGCGCACACACTGGCTACCTGGCGTGCTCGCACCAGCGCACGCCGGGCCCCCAGTTCGCGCTCGCGCTGCTCCGCCAGCAGCCGCTCGGTTGCCTCGCGCGACTCGCGCTCCTGGCGCTGGTCGCGGCTGGCCTTGACGACGCCGCACAGCACATCATGCGTCAGCTCGACGCGACGCACGTCGAGGCGCTCCTCGATGCGCAGCAGCCGGCGGTTCACCAGCAGTGCCAGCGTACCGGGTGCCGCGCCCGCCGCGTTCAGGCTGCTGACCAGCCGCTCCTCGGCGATGTTCTCGCGAAAGCCCGACGCGGTCAGCAACTGGTCCTCGATGATACGGCGCACCGCCGCCGGCTGGTCGGCCAGCGCGCGCTCGTAGAAGGTGCTGAGGATGCTGGCGTGCGACCCGGCCAGCAGGTCCAGTGAAATCTCATCGCGCCCCTGGGCGATGCGTGCATCGTTGAGTTCACGGCAGATCAGGCTCAGCAGCGAAGGCTCGACCTCGGCGTTGGCCAGTTCGGCCCCGCCGGCGACGAAGCGCACGATCGCGGCGGCGACTTCCTCGGATACCAGGTTCTTACCCGGGCGCATCACGGCAATCAGCGCCTGCTTGCCGGTCATCGGCGCCAGCCGCAGCCGGTTCTGCGTGATGCTGGGCATCGCGGCCTTGAGGCCTTCCAGCGGCGCCAGGTAGTCCTCGCGCAGTGCAATCAGCACGCGATAGTCGCTGCGCGCGAAGTCGAAGTGCTCGGCCATCGAATCATCGGCGTCGAGCTTCGCCTCCAGCGCTTTCGGTGCGCGGTTCTCCACCAGGTCGGCCAGGTCGGCGATGAAGCGCGCTGCGCGCGCCCGCCCGAAGTCATCGCTCTGGGCGAGGGTGAAGATCTCCTCGAATTGATCGAAGATCAGCAGCGGGGTCAGCGTGGCGCCGGAGTCATCGCGCAGCACATCGTCGCGGTGGTGCAGGAATTCCCACAGCGACTCGCCGGTGGCGGCGACGCCGGCCTGCGTCCACTCGCCCGAGCGCATCGCGGCGCGGGCGATGGCCTGCTTGATCTGCTCGGCGGGATCGGGCGCATCCCGGCCGTAGTCGACCCGCACATAGACGGGACAATATCCCTGGGCGCGCAGCCGCGGCACCAGTCCGGCGCGCAGGATCGAGGTCTTGCCAAGACCCGACTGGCCGAACAGCACCGTCAGCAGCTTGCGCTGTACACGGCGCGCAAGCTCCGCGACCTCGTCCTCGCGGCCGTAGAAATAAGCCTGGGTCTCCTCGGTGAACGAGGCCAGTCCGATCCAGGGATTACGCTCGTCGACCGCCGCGGTGTCGACTGCCGCGGTGGTGGCAGCTGTCGTGGCGCCACCCGCAGTGGTGGCTTCGGCCGGCTGCCGGCCTGACGGGACGGCGTTCACTGCTGCCGCGCCCGCATGAAGTCGCTGAGTCGCTGCACGAATTCGGTCGGTACCGCGCCACCGGGCAGCAGGGTGAAATGCAGCGCCTTGAACTTGTCTGGCACCAGGGCCTCGGCGGCCGTTGTGGCGTCGATCGTCACCGGCAGAATGAACAATGCGCCGTCGGCCATGTTGCGTACCCGGTCGATCGCGTAGCTCCACTCGCGGCGGAAGTACGCCTCGAGCCGCCGCTGGGTGTTTGCCGACACCACCGGTATGAAATAGGAACAGCGCGCGATGTTGCGCTGGATCTTGCGGTCGTAGTCATCGCCGACTTCCAGCCGGTCCATGTCGAACCAGACCGTGATGCCGGCGGCTTCAAGTCCGGCCTTGATCTGCTGTACGGCGGGCAGGTCTTCGCGCGCATAGCTGATGAATACCGCGTTGTCCGGCATGTCGCGCGCCGGCGGCAGGAAGCGCGCCGGCGCACCAGACTTCGCGACGGCCAATGACGGCTTGCGGCGCGCGGCCAGCCGATCGTGCAGTTCATCGACAAAGCGTTCCGCGCCCAGGTAGATGCGCGTTCGTACGCTCACATGCTGCAGGAACGATACCAGCCGCTCGTCCTCGCTGGTGTGATTGTCGGCCATGATCTCCCCGACATCGCGCGGATCCGACAACCGATGGCGCTTGGCCATGCGCAGGAACAGGCGTGCCAGCCAATTGCTGAAATTGCTGCCGATGAACAGCAGGTGGTTGTGCTCGAGCTCGTGGAACAGTTTCTCCGGTGCCAGGTGTTCGCTCTGCAGCGCGCAGATGAATTCCAGCAGGTCTTCATCCGAGATCACGTAGCTGGGGGAGGCCGAGAGCCGGCCAAACAGGTGATACACCACCGGTCGCTGCAGCCGGTCGCGCTCGGACGGCAGGTCCACCACGCGGTTGGGCGAATACGACAGCACTTCCGTGAACTGCGAGCCGTTGAAACGCTCCTGGTTGATGGCGCTCTCCAGCAGCACATCGAAGGTGGTTGTTACGAACAGGTCGAATTCCGGGATCGCGGCCAGGCGTCGCAACGCCTGCGGCGGCTCGAACGAGGCGTCCTTGAGAATGCCACGCAGGCGCACATAGGCCTCTTCGCGCCGCCCGCGCGCACCCAGGAACCAGCACACCACATCGTTGAGCGTGTACGGCTGCGGCAGTTGCGCGACATCGACGTTGAGCCTGGCGGCGAGCTTTTCCGCCAGCCAGTCATACAGCAGGCGCGGACCGCGATCGGTGGCTACCTGCAGCAGCTCCGGCCCGACGATCGGAATCACGCGGCGCTCTTCGATGAAGCTCAGCAGGTCGTCCCAGGCGTCGTCATCGAGCGCGCTCATCTGCAGCGGTGCCAGGGCGCCGGCGCTCATCGGCGGCTCCCACCGGCGATGGCGCGCCGGACAGGCACGACGCGCCCGACGTGCGTGCCGCGCCTGACGCGCTCAAGAAAGAAGTGTGCGGTGCTCGGTACGTCCATGTCAGACGGGCTGTTCGTCCCTCGGTCGTTGTATCAGGGCGTGCTGCGACGGTAGCTTATAACTTGTTAATAGTTATGCGAAAGCTTGCGTCGAACGAGCCTTCGAAACCGGCCAGATCACGACTATGGCACGACTATGGCCGCGCCCTGACGGCCTCGCAAGCGCACCCTGAATTTTGCCGCAGCGCAGCGAGCGTGGCAAGGTCAACGGCATGGCGGCACACCCAACCAGGCGGCGTCCGGATGCTAGGCTTGCAGGCAATGCCAGAGTCTGTCGATGAGTACCCAGACGCCGACGCCGCGGTTGGCTACCGGCTGCTGGCGCCTGATGAACCGCCTGCGTTCGTTGAAATCGGACGGGAGCGACGGTCCAATTTTGTCATCGTGGTCGATCACGCAAGCAGACGCATTCCGCGGCGGCTCGGCGACCTCGGGTTACCCGCGGCGGAGTTGCAGCGTCACATCGCCTGGGACATCGGCGCCCTTGACGTCGCGCGACTGGTTGCCGCGGAGCTTGATGCGACACTGGTGGCGCAGAACTATTCGCGCCTGGTGATCGACTGCAATCGTGATCCGAAGGTGCCGACATCGATTCCAACGTTGAGCGAATCGACCCCGATCCCGGGCAACATGAACCTGAGCGATGAGCAGAGGGCCGCGCGCCGGCGCGAGATCTTCGATCCGTATCACGACCATGTGCGCGCGTTGCTGGATGAACGGCAGGCGGCCGGCCGACCGACGATCCTCGTGTCCCAGCACAGCATGACCGACATTTTCAAGGGCGTGCGGCGCGAGATGCACGCCGCGGTGCTGTACAACCGGGACCGCCGCTTCCCCGGCCTGGTGCTCGACATTCTGCGGCGCGAACCGCCGTTGCAGATCGCGGAAAATGAGCCGTACTTTGTCAGCGACGAGACCGATTACACCATTCCGCGCCACGGCGAGGAGCGCGGCCTGCCGCATGTGGAGATCGAGATTCGCCAGGACCTGCTGCTCGACGACGCGGGCCAGCGCGAGTGGGCGACGCGCATCGGCAACACGCTACGCGCGGCCGAGCACGAGTTCACACGAGTTCATGAGGGCGAGCGGCGATGACTGAGCCGCGGCGGATGCCTATGGAGCCGCGGCCGCCGTCGGATGCGGCAACTGCGCCACCTGACTGGCGCTGACGCGGTTCCTGTAGCGGTTGCCGAAATGGCTGCGCACGTAATTGACGACGTCGGCGACCTGGGCATCGGTCAGGTGCACCGTGGGACTGTCCCACACCAGGCTGGCCGGCGCGCCGAAGGCTGGCATGCCGTTGCGCCCGCCGATCACCGTGAGTGCCACATACTGCCAGGAGACGAGCGCCGCGTTCGCGGCCAGTTTCGGATAGTGGCCGGCGCCCACGGCGCCCTCGCCATTGGGCATGTGGCATCCCTGGCAGATGCGGCTGTAGATGTCCTCGCCACTGGCGTTGCTGATGGTCGTGACCGACGCGAACGAGGCGTCATCGGCGCAGGCGACGGCGGCCGCCGCACAGCCCAGCAGCAGCGCGCCGACACGGCGCAGCGCGCGCTGGCTTGACGGCCGCTTCATGCCGCCGCCGCTTGCGCGACCACGCGCGCGTGCAGCCTGCCAATGGCGTCGAGCGCCGAGGTCACCGCGCCTTCCTGCCAGCCGCCGATGAACGAGGCATGTTCGCCGGCAAGCAGCACGCGATTGTCGAGCTGGCACAGATCGTCATAGTGCCTGGCGCGGCTGTCGGCGTTCCACATGCCATAGCAGCCCATCGTGAACGGCGAACGATGCCAGGCGACCGCAACCCCGTTATCGAATTCCTTCCTGTATTGCGGATGAATCTGGCTGCCGTAGTCGATCGCCTTCTGCACCCGCAGCTCCGGTGTCATCGACGTGAACTCCATGGCGTTCAGGCCCCAGATATAGGCGCCCAGCAGCACACCCTTGCCGGCGCTGTGATAACCGGTATTGGGATAGCCGATGTTGGTGATCGGCAGGTTGGTGTAGGTGATGCCGCCGTAGATGTCTTCGTCTTCCTCCCAGAAACGGCGCTTGAACTGCAGTCCGATCTTGATCGCGGACGCGTACGGCACGGATCCGATCGCCGCGGCCATCGCAGCGCTGACGTTGAGCGGAATCTGCGCCAGGATCGGCAGCGGAATGGTGCACAGGCACCACTGCGCCCTGGCAGTCAGCGCCGAGCCCGGCTTGCCGGTATCCTGGTAGCTGACCGTGACACCCTGTTCGTCCTGATGAATCTCGGTGACGCGCGCGTTGTAGCGGATCAGCGCTCCGAGCTCGCGACCGAATGCTTCCCCGATCCGACCCATGCCGCCGACCGGCTGGAACAGCGCGGTCTGCATGTCATAGGCGTCGCCGCTGGGGATATTGCTCCACAGCTGCGAATCCAGCAGTTCCCCCAGATCCACGGGCTGTGACGGGATCGGGCGTGCCGTCAGGCCGCCACCGGGCTCCTTGGCATAACCACGCCGATCGCTGGCGTTGTTGCTGCTGACGTAGGAGAAATTCCTGTCCAGCGCACCCCACTCGCGCAGCGACTCGAGCAGTTTCTCCTGGTCCTCCCTGGTGACCGAGTCATCGAGCGCATTCTGGCGGCTGGCCTTGGCCAGCAGTTCGGCCACATGACCCTGGTAATCCGCCTTGACCTCGCGATAGCGCTGCGGCTTGCCGCCGAAGGCCTGGCTGTTGTGCAGATAGGCGTTGTAGTTCACCTGCACGAAGGCTTCCAGCGGTACGCCCAGCCGCTTGCAGTAGCCGAGGATGCCGCGATGGTGATACGGCAGCCGCCACGGCCCCGGGTTGATGTACAGCCCCTGGTCGAACTGGCACTGCTGGGTGTAGCCGCCGAGCTCGGTGTAGCTGTCACCGCCGCGCAGGCTCCAGTTGCGGCCGCCGGCCCGGCCGTTGAACTCCAGCACCTGCACCTGGTAGCCGGCATTGCGCAGTTCGTAGGCGGCGGTCATGCCGGCGATACCTGCGCCCAGGATAAGCACCGAGGCTCCGGGCGGCGCGCCCTGCAGGTCGATCGGCTCGCGATACGGCGACTCGGCGGCAAATCCCAGGCTGCTCATCGCCTGGTACATCGCGGCGCTGCCGGCGGTGACGCCGATCATGCCCAGCAGCTGGCGACGGCTGAGCGAAGACGAACCGGAAATATTATCGATCATGTTCCTGTCATGTCCTGTTTGCACAAGGATACGTGAAAGCGCCGCGAGCTATCCGGCTTCTTCCGCTCGCAGCGTCGCGCTCAACGACTCGCAGGCGTGGTGCCATTGCAGCAGCCACTCGGGCAGCGCAGAGGATTCGGTGATTCCGCCCAGCGCGCAGAGTAATTCGCCAGGATCGAGCGTGCCGGCGCTGCCCTTGAACAGCGCGCGCATGCCGACCACGCCTATGACGCGGCCGCCGCGTATGAAACGGTGCTCCAGGAACATCCAGCGCCGATCCCAGCCCAGCAGTCGCGACTGGACGTCAAACAGCTGGAATACCCGCAGCTCGCGCCGAAACTTTGCGATCGCGTCGCCCATGACCGGTACTGCACCGTGGCGCGCCGCCCACTGCATCATCCCGGTGCGCAGGAACCAGTCACGGCGCCCGATGTCCGCCAGCGTCAGGTAGCGGCCATTATTGACATGGCGATACAGGTCGAGGTCGTTCGGCCACACGCGCAGTCGTACGGTCGTGATGGCCAGCAGCGGCACGCGCTGCCGCCGGCGAAACAGGTGCAGCCACAGCAGGCGACACCACAGGTTCATCGTAGGTAGCGCGGCATGAGAGCCAGTATAGAATGGGGTGTGAAGGATACCTACAGCAAGACAGATCCGGTCGGCGGGGGCGCGTACAACCCGATGCGCGAGCCGCGCTACACCGAGATCGCCAGCTTCATGCGCGCACCGCTGGCGACCAGCCTGGATCAGGTCGACATCGGCCTCATCGGCGTGCCCACCGATCTTGGCGTCACCAATCGTCCGGGAGCGCGGCACGGGCCACGCGAGATCCGCAATGCCTCGTCGCTGATGCGCTCGTTCAACCTGGGCCTTGGCGTCAATCCGTACGAACTGTGCCGCATCGCCGACCTCGGCGACGTGCGCCTGTCGCAGCGCTACGACCTGGAGCAGCAGGTGGTGCAGATCGAGGCGTTCTATGCCGCGCTGCATGCAGCCGGCGTGCTGCCGGTCAGCGCCGGCGGCGATCATTCGATCACCTACCCGATCTTCCGCGCCCTTGGGTCAAAATCGCCGGTTGGCATGGTGCACATCGATGCTCACTGCGATACCTGGGGCGAGTTCTTCGGCTCCAAGTTCACCCATGGCGCGCCATTTCGCCTGGCGGTGGAGGCCGGGGTGCTCGATCCCAGGCGCACCATCCAGATCGGTATTCGTGGCGGCCAGAATTTCATGGATGGCATCGAGTTCTCGAAATCGCACGGTATGCGCGTGATCTTCATCGAGGAGTTCGCCGATCTGGGCGTGGACAAGGTGATCGAGGAGGCGCGCCGCGTGGTCGGTGACGGACGCACCTACATCTCGTTCGATGTCGATGGACTCGATCCGGTCTACGCGCCCGGAACCGGAACGCCCGAGGTCGGCGGCATCACCACGCTGGAAGCGCAGCGACTGCTGCGCGGCTTGCGCGGCCTGAACCTGATCGGTGGCGACGTGGTGGAAGTCGCGCCGCCCTACGACCAGACCGGCAACACCGCGCTGGTGGGCGCGAGCATCATGTTCGAGATCCTGTGCCTGGTGGCTGACAGCAACTTTCCGCGCAAGCGCTGAGCGCGACTGCCGCTTCAGTTCTGCATCTGCTGCGGTGTTGCCTCGGCGAATTCGCGCAGCACGCGGTGCACGAACTGCACGCAACTGGAGCCTTCACCGACTGCGGCGGCGACGCGCTTGACGCTGCCGCAGCGCACGTCTCCGGCGGCGAAGACGCCCGGCAGGCTGGTCTCGAGCAGGTACGGCAGGCGCGTCAGCGGCCAGTGCGCCGCCGCCAGGTCTTCCGCTCGCAGATCCAGTCCGGTGCGGATGAAGCCGGGGTCGTCGAGTGCCAGGCATCCATTCAGCCATTGGGTGTTCGGCTGCGCGCCGGTCATCAGGAACAGGTGCGCGATCTCGTGCAACTCCTCGTTCGCCTCGGTGCCGCGCCGCCAGGTGATGCGCTTGAGTTCGTGCTCGCCCTCGAGCGCGACCACCTGTGTGTGCGTATGCACGGTGATGTTCGGGCTCTGCTCGATGCGGCGGATCAGGTAGCGCGACATGCTCTGCGCCAGGCCGTCCGCGCGCACCAGGATATGAACGTGGCTGCAGGAGGACGCCAGGAACACCGCGGCCTGGCCGGCCGAGTTGCCGCCGCCCACGATGGCGATTTCCTCGCCTTTGCACAGCCGCGCTTCGAGCGCGGTGGCGGCGTAATACACGCCGGCACCAAGAAACTGCGGCAGGTTGTCGATGTCGAGCGTGCGGTACTGGGCGCCGCTGGCAATCAGTACGATGCTGGCGCGCACCGATCCGCCTTCGGTCAGGTCCACCTGGTACGGCCGATGCTCGCAGTGCAGGCCGCTCGCCTGCGAGGCGACGCTCAGGCTGGCGCCGAACTTCTGCGCCTGCGACAGCGCGCGCCCGGCCAGCGCCAGACCCGAGATGCCGGTCGGGAAGCCCAGGTAGTTCTCGATCCTGGAGCTGGTGCCGGCCTGTCCGCCCGGGGCGGTGGTCTCCACCAACCGCACGTCCAGCCCCTCGGAGGCGGCGTACACCGCGGCCGCAAGTCCCGCCGGGCCCGCGCCCACGATCAACAGGTCGTGTACCCGCGTGTCATCGACCTGCGGGTTGATGCCCAGGCAGCTCGCCAGTTCGAAGTTGCTCGGATTCTTCAGCACACTCTGGCCGTGGCAGATGACCACCGGCAGGTCGTCGGCCGGTACATGGAAGCGTTCGAGCAGCGCCTGAGCGTCGGGGTTGTCGTTGACGTCGAACGTTGCAAACGGGATCGTGTTGCGCGTCAGGAACTCGCCCAGGCGCAGCGTGTCGGCGGAATGGCCCGAGCCCACCAGCACTACGTCGCAGCTGTTCTCAGACAGCAGTCCCATGCGCCGCAGGATGAATGCGCGCATGAACAGCTCGCTCAATTCCGCATCGGTCTGCACGATGGTGCGCAGCCGCTCGACATCGATCGCCAGCACGCTGCCGTCCTGGCCGACGCGTGCGCGCACCATGCCGGCGCTGCCGCGCAGCGCATTCATCTCGCCGCTGAATTGTGCGTGCTTTAGCGTGTAGAACAGTTCAAAGCCGCGGACACGCGCGATCAGCAGTTCGATACTGCCCGACAGGACGATGAAAAACCTGCGCGGCCGGTCGCCGACATCGAACAGCAATTCGCCGGCACGCATGGCCACGCGTTCGCCGTGGTGCTCGAGGCGCGCAATCTGTGCCGGCGTCAGTGTCGGGAACATCTGCGCCTGGCGCGTGCGCAGCAGCTCGTTGCCGGCGGCGGCAGCCGGTTGCTCCGCGGCCGGTGGGTCCACGGCCGATTGGTCCGCGACCGTCACTTCAGCTCCATCACCAGCTCATCGATGTAGCACCAGCTCCAGTGCTCGCCCGGCTCGATCGACGTGATGATCGGATGTCCGGTGGCGTGAAAATGCTTGGTCGCGTGCTTGTTCTTCGAGTCGTCGCAGCAGCCGACGTGGCCGCAGGCGCGGCACAGGCGCAGGTGTACCCAGGTGTCGCCCATCTTCAGGCATTCCTCGCAGCCGCGGCTGTGCGGGCGATCGGTGCGGACGAATTCCAGGTGATTGCAGCGTTTGGCCATGGCGGCACCCCCAGGCCTGATTGTATAGGAGATTGTATGGGAGACCTGGGCGCGCCAGGTGGCGCGGCTATTTGTCCAGCACGATGTCCGACAGCGGCCGGCTGCAGCACACCAGGATGTCGCCGGAGTCGATCTGGCGCTGGCGGATACCGCCGGCGTGCCGCATGTCCACCTGGCCTGAGACCATGCGTGTGCGGCAGGTGCCGCAGCGGCCCTCGCGGCAGGAAAACGGCAACGGCAAGCCGGCGCTTTCCGCCGCCGACAGGATGGTCTGATCCGCGCGGCATACGAAGGCGTGGCCGGATTGGCTGAAAGTAATCGTATGCAGCTGCGTGTCGGTTGCCGCGGCAGCGGTGGCGCCGGCTCTCGCGACAGGCGTGGCGCCGGTTGCGGCTGCAGCGGTTGCGTCGGCAGACGCGGAGGGCGCAGCGCCGGTGGGGCCGGGTGCATCCACGCTCGCTGCCAGGGCGCCGCTGGCCGGCGCCACGGCCGAGCTTGCGGCTGGTGCGAGTCCGGCGCCAAGGCGGTCCAGGTACCAGTTGCAGAACTTATCCACCAGCCCCTCGGTGTAAGGAGAGTAGGGGCCGGGCTCATACGCATTGCTGATGATTCCCTGGTGGGCGTTGCCAACCAGCGCGCTGTCCTGGTCATTGGTAGCGTCCCAGACCTCCGTCAGCCGCTTCAGGTCGTAGTCGACGCCCTCCTGGGCATCCTTGTGCACCAGCCAGCGGGTGCGCAGCAGCGCGCGGTGCGGGGACAGCGGCAGCACCGAGAAGCTGACGATGTGGTCGCTCATGAAGTGGTGCCAGGAGTTGGGCTGGGTCCAGAAGGACAGTCCGCCCAGGTCGAGCTGCTCGAATTGCCCCAGTGGCCTGCGCGAGGCGACCCGGGTGTCTAGGGTCTGCGATTCCCCGGCACGTTCCATCGGCAGCCGCACGGTGCGAAATCCGGTCACCTGCTCCAGCCGGTCGATCTCCGCCGATGGCAGGCCGCAGGCTTCCCAGCGCTGGTGCTGGCGTGCCAGCAGCTGCTCGAAGCCCTTGATCTGTTCGATGTTCTCCATCGATGGCTGGTAGCCAAAGCCATATTCGAACAGCGACACGGTCAGCTCGGGATGGTTGGCGCTGCAGTGATAGCACTCGCGGTTGTTCTCCATCGTCAGCTTCCAGTTGCCGTGCTCGATGATGTCCTTCTGGAACGCGACCTTGGTATTGGCGATGTCATGCGGCGCGATATAGCGCTCGATCGCGTCACGCATCTGGTCGAAGCCCGGCGCCGGAACCGGTGCCAGGCAGATGAACAGCAGGCCGGCGAGACTCCTCACGTGCACCGGCTTGAGCCCGAACCTGCAGCGCTCGAAGTCCTCGCCCATGTGCTGGTTGTGCACCAGCTCGCCGCGCAGGTTATAGGTCCACTGGTGATAGGGGCACACCAGGTTGCCGACCATGCCGCGCCCGGGAGGGCGCAGCCGCGCGCCGCGATGGCGGCAGACGTTATGAAACGCCCGCACCACCCGGTCGTCGTCGCGCACGATGATGACCGAGTCGCTGCCGATATCAACCGTGAACAGGTCGCCGGCCTCGGCAATCTCCGGCTCGACGCCGACGAAGATCCAGTGGCGCCCGAAGATCAGCTGCAGGTCGCGCTGGTAGATCTCATCGCTGAGGTAGAACGGCGCCGGCAGGCTGTATCCGGGCCTGCGGCTGGCAATCAATGCGGGCAGATCGAGGGCGTCGGTCATGGCACTACCTGTCAGGTCTCGAGGTGTCAGGCCTTGAGATCCTTGTTGTCCGGATCGTACGGCGATTCGATCAGCACGGTCGCGCGCCGCCGCTGCCCCAGGATCTCCAGTTCCAGCGCTGTCCCGACCGTCTCGTACCCGGGCTGCACGTAGCCGATCGCAAGGCTCTTCTGCAGCGTATGGCCGAAGTAGCCGGAGGTGGCTCGACCGATGATGCTGCCGTCGGCGGCGAAGATCGGCTCGTTGCCGAGCGGATCGGCGTCGCCGACATCGTGCGCCTCGAGCGTCACGAAGCGATGCGGCACGCCGGCGGCGAGCTGGCGCTCGAGCGCTTCGCGGCCGATGAATGCACCCTTGTTCATGCGCACGAAGCGAGTCAGTCCGGCCTCGAACGGCGTGTAGTCGCCCGTCATGTCGCTGCCCCACATGCGATAGGACTTCTCCATGCGCAGCGACTCCATCGCCCGCATCCCGACCATGCCGACGCCATACTCCTGGCCGGCGGCAAATATTGCATCAAACAGGGAGTGCGCGTACTCGATCGGGAAGTGCAGCTCCCAGCCCAGCGCGCCGACGAAGTTGACGCGCAGCGCATAGACGTCGCTGGCATAGCCGGCCTCGATCACCTGGCCGGTCAGCCACGGGAACGAGGCGTTATCGAGCGGCGCGTCGATGATCTTCGCCAGCAGCTCGCGCGAGCGCGGGCCGGCGACCACGAAGCAGCCGCGGCTGCCGGTGATATTGCGCAAGCCGACCGAGCCGTCGCGCGGCAGCATGCGCTGCAGGTAGTCGGAATCATAGTGCTCGGCGGCGCCGGCACTGACGACGTAGTAGTGCGCCTCGCCGACCCTGGTGATGGTGAATTCGGAGCGGATGCCGCCACGGCTATTGAGTGCATGGCAGAGCGCGATCCGGCCGGTGATCGCCGGTACCTTGTTTGCCACCAGGCCGTCGAGCCAGGCCTGGGCGCCGCTGCCAGTAACCTCGTGCTTGGTGAACGGTGTCAGGTCGATGACGCCGACGCGCTCGCGCATCAGCCGGCATTCGTTGCCGACGTGCTGGAAATAGTTGCTGCGTCGAAAACTCCACTGGTCGCGGCGCTCGACGCCGGCGGGGGCGAACCAGTTGGCGCGTTCCCAGCCGTAGCGCTGGCCCCAGACCGCCCCAAGCCGGTCGATCTTGTCGTACACCGGACTGGTCTTGGCCGGGCGGCCGTCGGCGCGCTCCTCGTCGGGGAAGTGGATCGTGAAGACGCTGCGATAGGTTTCCTCGTTCTTTGCCACCACGTAGCGCCGGGTGCAGTAGCCGCCGTAGCGCCGCGGATCCACCGCCAGCATATCGATGCCCGGCTCGCCCTCGACGATCCACTCGGCCAGTTGCCAGCCGGCGCCACCAGCGGCGGTGATGCCGAAACTGTGCCCCTCGTTCAGCCACAGGTTCGCGGCGCCGCCAGCCGGTCCGATCAGCGGGCTGCCGTCCGGCGTGTATGAGATCGGGCCGTTGACGATGTCCTTGATGCCGCAGTGCTCGAGCACCGGCACGCGGCGCTGCGCTGCCTCCACGTGCGGCAGCAGGCGGTCGAGATCGCCGTCGAACAGCGTCTTGCCGAACCATTCCGGCACGCCGTCGGCGAACCTCGCGGGTGCGCCGGCCTCGTACGGACCCAGTATCCAGCCAAGACGCTCCTCGCGCAGGTAATAGGACTGATCGGACTCGCGCAGCACCGCCAGTTCGCGACCGCCGCCCTGGCGGTAGGCTGCGAGTTCAGGCGACTCGCTGTAGACGATGTACTGGTGTTCGACCGGAATGGCCGGCACGTTGACGCCGAACAGGCGCCCGGTCTGGCGTGCGTAGTTGCCGGTGGCGCATACCACGTGTTCGCAGCTGATCTCACCTTGCGTGGTGCTCAGTCGCCATTCCCCGGACGGCGTGCGTGCTGCGGCTGTTACTTCGGTATTCTCGTGAATATCGGCGCCGGCACTGCGCGCGCCCTTGCGCAGCGCCATCGTCAGGTCGGCCGGCGCGATGTGGCCGTCGTCGGGATGGTAGAGCGCACCGACGATACGCGGCGTATCGCCGCCGTCGCCGAGGTTGATCAGCGGCCACAGCGCCTTGACTTCCTCCGGCGTGATCAGCTGGAACGGCACACCGATCGTATTGGCCGTGCCGCAGTACTTGCGGTACTCGTCCATGCGCGCCGCGCAGGTCGCCAGTCTCAGGTTGCCGTTCACATGGAAGCTGACGTCCTGCCCGGTCTGCGCCGGCAGCCGTTTGTACAGGTCGACCGAGTACTTGTGCAGCTGGCCGACGGTGTAGCTCATGTTGAACAGCGGCAGCAGGCCGGCCGCATGCCAGGTCGATCCGGCGGTCAGTTCGGTGCGCTCGAGCAGCACCACGTCGTTCCAGCCTTTCTTCGCCAGATGATACAGCGTGCTGACGCCGACCACGCCGCCGCCGATAACGACCACACGGGCATGACTTTTCATAATTGGTCTCCGGACTGCAGCCGTATGGTCAGCCGCCAAGCGTACGTTCCCTGAAGCGCCAACGCCACGGCTCAGTCCGCCAGCGCCAGTTCGCGGGCCGCTCCGGCAATCACCGCCGAGACGTAGCCGGCGAACGAGCGCCAGATCTCGAGGTGAAAGCTGTCGTCGGCGACGCGCCACAGCACGATCTCGGCCTTCGCCAGCACCGTGCGGGTGCACATCCCGACCGGAAAGGCCCGCGGGTCCAGGTCGAGCGGGCACCCCGTGGCGAGCACGATGGCCGCGTGCGGTCCGCTCACTGCCAGTCCCACCTGGCGATGGCTGACATCCACCAGCGAGTACGGCTCGCCGGCCAGCGCGCGCTCCACGCAGCCGGCGGTGTCGGCCGCCGAATTGTCGGCGCCCAGCAGCAGTCGCTCGTCCGGTCCAAGCCACAGCGCTGCCCGATCCCCCTGCACCGACGCGCGGCACACCGGCATCGACAGCGACAGGCCGAGCGCCGCGCCGGCGGCGGCGAGCGCCTCGGGCCCGGCGCGCAGCACCTGGCGCTCCGCGGGCGGCGCCAGGTGGAGTACCGGACTGGCGGTAATGAGCGGCGGCCGGCGTACACGGGCGAATTCAGCCATTCAGACGCTCTCCCTTCGGGTCGTAGAACACCGGGGAGCTGACCGTGACCGGCACAGCGGCATCGCGGTCCGGCACCGACAGCGTCTGGCCGATGCGCGCCCGGCCGCCGGCGACCAGCGCCAGGGCAATCGATCGCTCGAGCGTCGGGCTGTAATAGGAGGACGTCACGTGGCCGATCGGTCGCGGGCGCATGGAGGCGCCTGGTGGCTGTAGTCGCCGTTGCGGTTCACTCGGCTGTAGCTCACCTGGCTGCGGTTGCGGCGCCATCACCTGCGAGCCTTCCTCGAGCACCAGCCGCGGGTCTGCGGTCAGAAGGCCCACCAGCTGCTTGCGGTCGCCGGCGATCATCGCCGGGCGCGCCAGCGAGCGCTTGCCGACGAAGTCCGGCTTGTTCCTGCCGATCGCCCAGCCCAGGCCGACATCCTCCGGGGTGACGGTGCCGTCGGTCTCCTGGCCGATGATGATGTAGCCCTTCTCGGCACGCAGCACGTGCATCGCCTCGGTGCCGTAGGGTGTGATACCGAACGGTGCACCGGCCTCGCAGATCGCCTCCCACACCTCGAGCGCAAAGTCCGCGGGCACATTCACCTCGAACCCCAGCTCGCCGGTGAAACTGACCCGAAACAGCAGCGCCGGCACGCCGCAGATACGGCCGCGTGCGACGCTCATGTGCGGCAGCGCGCCCGGCGACAGGTCGATATCCTCGACCAGGCGTTGAAGCACCTGGCGCGACTGCGGTCCCTGCAGCGCGATCACGGCCCACTGCTCGGTGGTGGAGGTCAGCCAGACCTTCAGCTCGCGCCACTCGGTCTGCAGGTAGTCCTCCATCATCGCCAGCACCCGCGCCGCGCCGCCGGTGGTGGTCGTGACATGCAGGCGATGCTCGGCGGTGCGCGCGACCACGCCATCATCCAGCAGGAAGCCATCTTCCCGCAGCAGCACGCCGTAGCGGCAGCGGCCGACGGCGAGGCTGTTCCAGGCATTGGCATAAAGCCGGTTCATGAAGGTCAACGCATCCGGGCCGGCCACTTCGATCTTGCCGAGGGTCGAGGCATCGAAGACGCCGCAGGCGGCCCGCACCGCGCGGCATTCGCGCGCCACCGCGGCATGCATGTCTTCTCCGGCCGTAGGGAAATAACGGGCGCGCTTCCACAGGCTGACATCCTCGAACACCGCGCCGTGACTCGCGGCCCAGTCATGGATCGGCGTGGTACGCACCGGATCGAACAGCTCGCCGCGGGCAAAGCCGGCCAGGCTGCCGAAGCTCACCGGCGTGTAGGGCATGCGGAAAGTGGTGAGGCCGACCTCGGCGATCGCCTTGTCGAGCCGCTGGGCGACGATGCCGAGCGCATTGATGTTGGAAGTCTTGCCCTGGTCGGTCGCCATGCCGGTGGTGGTGTAGCGCTTGATATGCTCCACCGAGACAAATCCTTCGCGCGTCGCCAGCGCCAGATCGCGCGTGGTGACGTCGTTCTGCCAGTCGACAAAGGCCTTGGCGCGGGGCTGCGCCTGCGGGTGGAGCAACGGCTTGGCGCCCGGCTCGGGCAGCGCGCCCGCGAAACCCGCCATCGCCGGATCGGGCGCCGGGGGCGCGGCCGGCGGCGCGGCCCGTGACGCGAGACCGGGCGCGGTGCAGCTGCTGTCGTGCGCGGCCGCGTCGCGTGCCGCCGCCAGTCCCGCCGCGGCGCCATCATCCTGCACCGCCGCCGGCGCAAACACACCGCGACAGGCCCCGGCCGAGCGCGTGCGCTCGGCAGCCTGGGCCGGGATGTAGCACTGCACGTTGTCGTCCCAGGCGAGCTTGCCGCGCGACTGCGAATGCAGGTGTACGCTCGGCGTGAAACCGCCCGACATCAGCAACAGATCGCAGGCGTGGGTCTGCGGGCCGCCGAGCATGCGCCGCGCGGCGTCCAGGCGCGCCAGCCGCACCGCGCTCACCCGCAGCCGGCCGCGCGTGCCGAGCACCGTGCATTGCGTCTGCAGCGGCAGTCCGGCGCTGCGTGCGCGTTGCGCGTACGGGCCGTCGGCCTGCACCCGCAGGTCGCCGATCATCGCGATATCAACGCCTGCCTGGTGCAATTCCAGCGCGGCTCGATAGCCCTCATCGCAGGCCGTGATCAGCACCGCACGCCGGCCGGCAATGACCGCGTAGCGATTGAGAAAGCTGCGCGCTGCCGATGCCAGCATGATGCCCGGCCGGTCGTTGCCGGGGAACACCAGCGGCCGCTCGATGGCGCCGGTGGCCAGCACTACCTCGCGCGCGCGCACCTGCCAGCAGCGCTCGCGCGGTTGTTCACCCGCCGGATGCGACAGGTGCTCGGTGACGCGCTGGTTGATGGCGACCAGGTTGTGCGGAAAGTAGCCGAATGCGGTCGATCGCGGCAGCAGCGTGACGCGTGCATTGCCGCGCAGCGTCTCGAGGCTGCGCGCCAGCCAGCTGGCGCCGGCGCCACTGGTGGCGCCGGCCGGCTCCGCCAGCAGCGAGCCGCCGAACTGCGACTGCTCGTCGCACAGGATCACGCGTGCGCCCGCCGCCGCCGCTGCCTCGGCGGCCGCGACGCCTGACGGACCGCCGCCCACCACCAGCACGTCGCAATGCGCGTAGCGGTTGGCGTAGTGGTCCGGATCGGCGTGCGTGGGGGCGCGGCCCAGGCCGGCCGCCGCCCGGATGGTGGGCTCGTATAGGGTCTTCCATGCGCGCCGCGGCCACATGAAGGTCTTGTAATAGAATCCCGCCGGAAACAGCGGTGACAGCAGATCGTTGATCGCGCCGACGTCGAAGCCAAGGCTTGGCCAGCGGTTCTGGCTGTGAGCGGTCAGCCCATCGTAGAGTTCCACCTGGGTGGCGCGCAGGTTCGGTGTGTAGCGCGCCTGGTCGCGAACCACCGACACCAGGGCATTGGGTTCCTCGGCGCCAGCCGCCAGCACGCCGCGCGGCCGGTGGTACTTGAACGAGCGTCCCATCAGGTGCACGCCATTGGCGAGCAGCGCCGAGGCCAGCGTGTCGCCGGCAAGTCCGGTGTAGCTGACGCCATCGAAGCTGAATCGCAGCGGCCGCGAGCGATCGATGCGGCCGCCGGTCGCGGTCCTGAAGGGCGCGGTTGTGGAGCTGTTGATCACGGCGTCGCCGTTACATCGCCTGCTGGCGCGCCAGGCGCGGTTTCACCGCTGTGATACGTGGCGATGAAGCGATCGCTGGTGGTGTCGCGCAGCGCGTTGAAGAACCGGCCGCAGCCGTGGGTGTGGCGCCAGCGCTCGGCGTGCACGCCGCGGATGTTGTCGCGCATGTAGAGGAATTCCGTCCACGCCTGCGCCGCCACCGCGGACGGGTCCGGCGGGCGCGCCACGTGCGCCTGGCCGCCGTAGACGAACTCCAGCTCCGGGCGCGTTCCGCAGTAGGGGCAGTTGATCAGCAGCATGCTGCGGTTTCAGTGGGCGACCGCCGCGGCGGCCGCCTCGTCGATCAGCTGGCCGTCGCGGAAGCGCTCGATGGTGAACGGCGCGTTGATCGGATGCGGCTCATCGCGGGCGATGGTCCAGGCGAACACGTGGGCGGAGCCGGGCGTGGCCTTGAAGCCGCCGGTGCCCCAGCCGCAGTTGACGTACAGCCCCGGCACCGGTGTCCTGGCGATGATCGGGGAGCGGTCCGGGGTAAGATCCACGACGCCACCCCAGTTGCGCAGCATGCGCAGCCGGCGAAAGATCGGAAACAGCTCGCAAATCGCCTCGAGCGCCTGCGCATTGATATGCAGGCCGCCGCGCTGGGTGTACGAGGTATAGGCGTCGGTGCCGGCCCCGATCACCAGTTCGCCCTTGTCGGACTGGCTGATGTAGGCGTGCATGGTGTTCGACATCACCACGCACGGGAATACGGGTTTGACCGGCTCCGACACCAGCGCCTGCAGTGGATAGCTCTCGAGCGGCACCCGCACGCCCGCCATGCGCATGATGACGCTGGTGTTGCCGGCCGCCGCAACGCCTACCCTCGGAGTGCGGATCAGGCCGCGCGTGGTCTGCAGCGACTCGACCGCCCCCTGCGCGTTGCGCTGGATCGCGGTGACCTCGCAGTTCTCGATGATGTCCACGCCGAGCGCGTCGGCGGCGCGCGCATAGCCCCAGGCCACCGCGTCATGGCGCGCGGTGCCGGCGCGGCGCTGCAGCGCTGCTCCAAGCACCGGGTAGCGGATGTCGTGAATGTTCAGCGGTGGACAGAACCGCCGGGCCTCTTCCGGGCTGAGCCACTCGTTGTCCACGCCATTGGCGCGATTGGCATGCACGTGGCGCTTGAAGACCTGCACGTCGTGCACCGTGTGCGCCAGCATCAGAACACCGCGCTGTGACAGCATGACGTTGTAGTTGAGTGCCTGCGACAGGTGCTCCCACAGCTTCAGCGAATGATCGTAGAGCGCGGCGCTCTCATCGAACAGGTAGTTGGAGCGGATGATGGTGGTATTGCGGCCGGTATTGCCGCCGCCAATCCAGCCTTTCTCCAGCACCGCGATCCGGCCCAGCCGGTGTTCGCTCGCCAGGTAGTAGGCCGTGCCGAGCCCGTGGCCACCGCCGCCGATGATCACCGCATCGTAGGCGTCCGCAGGGGCGGCCCTGCGCCACTGCGGACGCCAGCCGCGATGTCCGGTCAGCGCGTGGCGCAGCAGCGAGAGTGCGGAAAAGCGTTGCATCGGCATCCGACATGATGACGTCGGGCCCGCCAGCAGACGAGCATATGGCCGCCGACCGACTTGAATAATCGCGACACGAGTCAGGGTGTCGGCGCATCCCCCTTGAGCACGGTGCGGGCGTTGACGTGGCGTACGAACTCCGCGACGTAATCATCAGCCGGGCGCTCGACGATATCCTGCGCGCTGCCGGTCTGCACGATGCGGCCGCCCTCCAGGATCGATATCTGATCGCCGAGCTTGAGTGCCTCGTCAAGGTCGTGGCTGACGAACAGTATGGTTCGCTGCACGCGCGCCTGCAGCGCCAGCAACTCGTCCTGCAGCTTGCGCCGGATCAGCGGGTCGAGGGCCGAGAACGGCTCATCCATCAGCAGGATGTCGGCATCGGTGGCGAAGGCGCGTGCCAGTCCGACCCGCTGCTGCATGCCGCCGGACAGTTCGTGGCAATAGCGCTCGCCCCAGGCGGTCAGTCCTACCAGCTCGAGCTGCTCATCGACGATGCGGCGGCGCCGCTCGGCGGCCTCGCCGCGCAGCTCCAGGCCGAAACCGACATTGTCGCGCACCGTGCGCCATGGCAGCAGAGCGAACTGCTGGAATACCATCGCGATGCGCAGGCGGCGCACCCGCCGCAGCGCGGCGGCGTCGCAGCCGGCGATATCGATCACCGCGTCGCCGTCGCCCACCAGCACCTGGCCGCGCGTCACCGGCGTGATGCCGTTGGCCGCGCGCAGCAGGGTCGACTTGCCCGAGCCCGACAGCCCCATCAGCACGCAGATCTGGCCGCGCGGCACCGCCAGGTTGGCGTTGGCAACCCCTATGATGACGCCGGTGCGCTCGCAGACCTCGGCGCGGGTGGCGCCGGCGTCGAGCGCCGCGAGCGCCTGCTGCATGGCGGCCCCGCCGCGCCGCCCGCCAGCGCCGCCAAACAGGATGTCCACATGGCGAAACTCGATGGCCGCGCTCATTGCCGACCCGCCCTGGCGGCCGGCCGGCTGATGCGGTCGAGAATGATCGCCAGCAGCACGATTACAAATCCGGCCTCGAATCCCATGCCGACCTGCACCGTGTTCAGTGCCCGCACCACCGGCACGCCCAGTCCGCCGGCTCCCACCAGTGCGGCGATCACCACCATGGAAAGGCTCAGCATGATGCACTGGGTGACGCCGGCGGCGATGGTCGGCGCCGCGCAAGGCAATTCGATCTTCCATAGCATCTGCAGGCGCGTGGCGCCCTGCTGCACCATCGCCAGTGCGGCGCTTCTGTTGCGGCCAAAAATAATGTCCACATCATCGAACTGAACAGCCGGCATGTCAGGTGCGCTCAGGGCGTTTGCAAACCCGGTCCAGGATGATGGCCAGTATCACAATCGAAATGCCCGCTTCAAACCCCATCGAAACGTTCACGGAATTCAGCGCCCGCACCACGGGTTTGCCAAGTCCGTCGGCACCTACCAGGGCCGCGATCACCACCATGGAAAGGCTCAGCATGATGCATTGCGTGATGCCGGCCATGATGGTTGGCAGCGCGTAGGGCAACTCCACCTTCAGCAGCAGTTGCAGCTTCGTGGCACCAAACGCTTCGCCGGCCTCGCGCAGGGAAAGCGGCACGGAGGTGATGCCCAGATGAGTCAGGCGGATCGGCGCCGGGATGGAAA
>Ga0116229_10002612_pt1 | contig 29234 bp, 22 predicted proteins | sample S1TSphgellanicum_3_FD_87313 | JGI IMG/M metagenome (GOLD analysis project Ga0116229, IMG submission 87313) | Host-associated microbial communities from peat moss isolated from Minnesota, USA - S1T2_Fc - Sphagnum magellanicum MG | ecosystem: Host-associated > Plants > Peat moss > Unclassified...
AAATAAAAAAGGTTAATGCCATAAATGTTTACCACGTATGCCCAAGGTGGTTTTTTATAGTTGGTTGTTTGACTTTCGTTTGGCTTGGAAAGTTTTTGTAAACATTCCATTCCACAGGGGTGTTTGTATCCCCTCATTCACCTTACAAGATTTCCAAGGTGCGAACATATGGAACATAAGCAAATTGAATGGTCATTTTATTTTGCCCTCCATGGCCTACCCCGGACCTTCACACCAAGTGTTTGTTTGAGAAAAGGGACTTGGTGGGTTTTGGACATGAATGAAATGGGACTTTGGAACCCTTCCCATGATTGAAGGAAGTAGGACAAATTCCTGCACCAAGATAATTTATAATTCTATAAACATTTAATTTTGAACAAAAACCCAAAATGCAATACATAATGGTTCCTTTAAAATCAATATTATGAATTGGAATTCCCATTATAATACCCATATCATGATATTAAATGCCTATTGTTCCAATGTACATAACATACAATACTTGCATTATGAACCCATATACTAAAACAAACTTTGGCAATACCCACATTGAACTATTAAACCTTCCATCATTGAAAATGTTCACATATGCAATACTTGGATTGTACCTTAAATCCATAATGTCTGAAAACCCCATGTAGCAATACCCACATAATGATAATTAATGCACACTGTTTGAGAGGTGCAAAATGTAATACCTGCATTGGGCCATAAAACCCACACTAGTTGTGGGGAGTCAATGCATTATTCGCATATGGGTATGAAAAAATCAAACTACAAAGATATATTGAATATGAAATATTCATGTAAAGGTATAAAACTTTTATTTAAGGTTGTATACTTAATGAAATTTGACGCCCTTTCTATATCCAATAACTAGGAAATGAAAAGAGGTTGAATTGTGAAAATATAAACAAAAAACAAAAGAAATAACAAAAGACAAATGCATACCTTTAGGAATAAAAGATGTAACATTCCACCAAAGTTTGTAGTCCCAATTGAAAATATAACCCTAAAAGATCATGACTCATACAAAAGTGGGTTAGAAAATATTAAACTTTAACAACTATGGAACATATGGAAATAAAGGAGATTCATAATTATGGTATAAATTTAAACAAATGATAAGATCAAAAACCAATACAATGAACAAAGTTTAGAATATAAACCTTAGGTTTTGAAATACATGAACCAAATTCTTATACATTAAATCATAAAGCATAACCCTAAAAATCCAAATGATATTTTTCCATAAGCCTTATTACAACCTTAATTATACAAATCTTAACAAAAAAAAAGTCCTAGTGGTATATGCCCTAAACCCAATAAACTATATAAACTATATAAATTATATAATGCAAAATAAACAAATTTAAAAGAACATAGGATAAAATTTATAAACCAAAATTTAAAGGTTTTAAACTATAAATATTTATTGACTGAAAGAAAATATTTTAATCTTTAAAAATAATCAAATAAATTTCATACAAAACCAAAAGAGAAGATATGTCTTTTACCTTTGTGTGATCTCTCCAACCTAATTTTTTCCACTTTCTTTGAAAAATATATAGAATGCAATTATATTCTTCACATATGTGTAAACCTTAAAAATTTTCCCCAAATTTAGCCTACTTTAGGTTAATTACTATAATTTGTGAAAAAATTATTAATTAATTTATGTGTCCCAACCCTAAACTTAAACCGTAATTAAGTAGTACATACTTATAATAATTACATGAAATGATGTATTGTAATGTTCATTAAATAATAAATTAGGTAAACAAAATTTAGTAAAATATGCATTAACTAAACCAAAATGGCTACAATTATGGCATTGTTTCCACTATTAATTGTTTGTAATACTTACATATGGGGACCTATGTTCATCATCCATGAACTAGGGCGAACCTTAATAAATTGATAGGTAGGATTAAGGGGGGGGGGGTGCGGGTGGAAAAAATGAGTAGGTAATTAATTAGGTATTTGGCTATGTAAAAAGCATAAATAGATAGGTAGTTAGGTAAATAAACAAGTTAATACATAAGAAACAAGTTACCTTATCAAGGTGACTCGGTTTGTAAAATACTTATGTTAATAAGGTGGTTTTGCATGTAGGGTAGTTAAGTTAGTAGGGTAGGTAGTTATTACAATGGTTAAGTTAGTAAGGTATGTAATTAATAAGGTAGTTAGGTTAGTAGGGTAGGTGGTTAGTATAGTAGTTAGGTTAATACGATAACTGGTTATCAAGGTAGCTATATCAATAAGGGATAATAAATAAGGTACCAAGGTTGGTGCAATACTTATGAGGGTAGGAAAGTGAGCAAGGTAGCTATGTGTGAGGTTAGGTCTAGGGGAAAAGTGGCCAAAAACCACTAAAACAAAAAGTACAATGGTCAGCAACAAAAAAAAATGGACTATGATGAACCCCATCTGGTGTCGAATGAAAAAACACAGCCCATCCAATGGACAAAATGGCCAACTGGTGCATTGGTGGTTGCTAGTTCATTCTGGCCGAAAACATACACCATGGAACTGTCCCATTCTTGCCAACGAAAATGAGTCACCAATCTGGGAGGGGTAGGAAGAACAAGCCTAACTAGACTACTAATGTACGAAGACCGAGGGGGTGCAAGGAATTGATCCCTGCACCCCGGTTCTATGGTCTCAGTTCAGTGCCAATGGGGTAGTGATCATAAATGGAGTGAAGTTTGTTTGGAATGTTAACAACCAAAATAATGGGATTGCTACCCATCTTCTCCAATATTTTAAAATTTTTAACAGTTGATTAGGGGAAAATTTTAATTTTGAAATAAAAGTTTCCACTAAGTTCAAATGGTAATTTTGCAGTTTTTGGAAAATTTTCATTTCCCTATTACCATGGTACCTTGGGAGCTTTGAAATTTTCAAAAATGTTGAAATTTTTGGAAATGATTTTTCTCAAAGAATTTTTTTTTTGTATAGGAAAATATTGAATGTTCAATAATATTCTATTTATTGAAATGAAAATGTCATAATTAATTAATTAATCAACAAACATTAAATATGTTGCTAAAATACTAATTACAACCTATATATGGAAGGGAAATTCCACATGGCTAAATGTGGCTAACAACATCTTTTTCACTAAGTTATGACGTAACTATGCATACTCAACCTAGAAAAAAAGCTATAAAAAACCAAAAAAACAACCACCCATTACTACAAATCAGCCTAGAAAGCTGCAAGTGCTTAATTGCAATTGGTCATTGCAAGCACAAGAGAATCAAAGACATGATGAATATGAACTTCAAAGTTGATGGATTAGCCTACAAGTTAAGGTTTAAAACAAAAACAAAAAGAGAAGCAACTACTGTTGTTACTGCACAACATATATGTGAGCAATTTCTTCCAAGTTTCTTTCTTTCTTGCTTAACAGCCAATATGGTGGTGTTGTAATTATGCCACTAAGAACTAGTTAAAGCACACCATAGCCCACAAGACTTTGGATGGAACCCAAGCTCAAGAATCCCCAAATGGCTATTTTTGTTGATTGTAAATCCTATCACAATGCCAAAACAAGCTCCCAAATCCTTGGTGAATCCCAAGAAGTTCAGCTAGGCTTGGTTGTAACCCTAATATCTGTTTCTTTTTCGATATCAAACACACATAAGGTGTAGAGTTATATTTTGCACCTCACCATTTCATTGTTCAATAAAATGTATCCAAAACCTTGTGGTAGAACAACCAAAAAATAGTTCAGATTAACGAAAAGAATGGACAATTGATTTTTAGACACCATTAAACCACAATGCACAATAGGCACATACCTTGTTCTTTGAACTCTTTTATCATCAAAATCTTCATGTTCATCCCACATTAGATCTTCAATTTCATTTCAACTCAATGTTAATGCCCTTCCTATTTCCCTTTCATCCTCATCCTCTAAGGCATCATCATTGACATCTTCTTCTTCTTCTACACATTCAAGCCCTTCATTGGTTGGTGGGGATTTGGGGGCTCGATCACCAACAAGAACGCCGACCACTTCATTACCATTAGTCCATGCCTTAGGAGCTTTCAAAAGCTTGTCGAAGATTATATGGCATTTTGGATTGTCTTGCAAAAAAAACTTCTTTTGGTGTTAAGTCTATCTTTTGCAAGAAAGACTTGTTCAACCTCATTCGGAAATACGAAAGGTTGGTCACTCATGCGGCCATCCCCAAAAAATTTAGAGGTGTCGATTGAGTAGAAAAAACAATCTTCGAGTTGAGCAATGTTGCGGAACCATTGCACCTTTAATAGTAAGGTCTTGAAGCTTCTAAAATCCACCTCCAAAATCTCCTCAATTATTCCAATGTAATCAACCTCTAAGCCATCAAACTCTTCTTTATACCAACAAAAATGCAAGAATCACAAGTGGTTCGCCATTCACCAACATGACACGCTCGAAAATGCCACCCATATGACCACATTACAGTGTAGCTTTGTGCAACAAAGTTGCATCCAACTACAATGTCACAAGTCCACATAAGAGTGTAAGAAAATATAAAACTTAGATATTAATCTAATCAAAACCTCATACTTTGAGTTAAGATTGAAACAACCCATAAATGCCAGTTTTTTCAAGAAAGAATTCAACAATAGTTGCTCCCCTTACATTGCTTCAAATGATGCCTTTATTATTACTGTCCTTACTAACATTAATACTACTACAATTATTCCCCCTACCATTGCCCTTGTCTTGCAACTGGATCAAATGAACTAAAGACCACTAGGTCATATTTTTGAATTTCTTTTTGGTCTCGCATGTCTTACATATCAATAGTTATGTTAATGTAGTACCTGCAATGTCATATTATTTTTCAGACACACATCCCCCACTTTCTTTTCTTGTAACAACTTTTTAGTGAATCCATGCAACACGATCTTTCAGCTTTTTAGGATGTTGTCCCCGGGATGATTTTCTAACCTTGTTCCACAATTCAACAACATGTAGGTATAATTGATTTTGCCTTTCATACTCTTCAATCCATTTTGTCATCAACACAAATTGTTGGATAACATAGTTGTTGACTTGTTTGTAGGTTATGTCTTCATAACCATCTTGAAATAGTCGCCTTCTCCCCTTGCCGACAACTACCTCCGTTGGTTAAAACCAAACATACACATCAACAACAAATTTAACAAGGTGCTTCAAAACTAAAATGAAAGTTCCGTTATAACCACTTACATATAGAACAAAAAATAGTTTTAATGACAAAACACAACATTCTAAAGTCATCCAAAACATCAAAAATGATGCAACATATCTAGGTAAAAAGAGGAAGAAAACACAATAAATGTAATGTCAAAAAGCAATAGTCCAAACCTGGTTTCCATTCATCTTCTTCCTCTTTCCACACCCAAGGAACATACTTGTCCATGTCACCAATAATGTTGTGGCAAACTCCCATAGCCTCCTGCACAAGAGAACCTTCACCCATACACCCCTCTAGTCGGGAGTTTTGTCTCACAAACCCCTTCAAGGTCTTTAGATATTGTTTAATGGGGAACATCCAACAATATGAGACGGGGCCTCCTATGGCCACCTCCTCAACTAAATGAAAGATGAAATGGATTTGACTATCAAAAAAAGACGTTGGAAGTTGCATTTCCAAAAGACTCATCACTATGGCAAACTCTATCCTCATGAGATCCAAATCTCTAATGCCACATTTTTGGAGCAAACCCAATGAAAAAGTCTAGCCAATCTAAACATAGCTTGACTAACCCCTTTTGTTACAAATCCACATATAGCAATGGGAAGCATAAAACGAATTAAATTACTGTAATCATGTGATTTGAGGCTTGAGAATTTGTCCTTCTGACTTAAACTATTCTTTAAAGTTGCCCCAAACCCAGTAGGTGTTCTTAGGGACTGCATTGTATGGAAAAATACATTATGATCTACCTTAGGCATGACATAGGGAGCAACTCCATGTTCTCTTGATTGCCACAACATATGCTTGGTGTTTGATAGCTCCAAGTCATTCCTTTCGAAATGTGTATCTTTGGCTCCTTATAGATGGAGGAGAAAAGAATGGCACACATTTTTCATTATGTGCATCGGATCAAGCAAATGCTAGATGGGTAACTCTTTCTAGTATTCAAGCTATGAGTTCAAGGTTGATAACCTATTCATTCCTAGAGTATGCAAATTGTCAGCGGTTGTGACCCACAAATTCATCCAATCATATGTTGTGCATCTTCAACAAGGTGGCCTTCTTTCCACTGTGTTGTCAAAGTACATCCTCAAGGAGGTTCAAAATGGATGGTCAGATGGCAACTCTTGTCTATAATGACCATAGATCATCTTTCCCAATGTTGTTGACCATCGGGCATCGAGTTGCTCCATGCACCATGGGCAAGCATGATGCCCTTTAGTTTTCAAACCTGAAAAAACCATCAACATTAATTAATGTAGAACATTCAAACCTTGTAATAACCTAATAAAATTCTACTTACAATTTGTAGTAATGGGTTGGTAATGGGCTGGTACAATGTATCCTTAACAAGATACATCTTATTTTACTTTCTTGATCAATAGTAATAGTTAAATAATCGTTACAACATTGCAAAGGTAATGATAATAAAACTCTCATTTTAAAAATTCAACCCTAAGACTATTGCAAGCAATTCAAATTAAAACACTAGCAATAGCAATAGCTAGTGTTCATAGACTTGCGATCTCTTGAAGAAAAAGGCTTGTCCTCCTCCAAACCATTGTTTAGTATTAGTAAGGAGCTGCAACACTTAGTTTCTCAAAGCACTAATTATTTTTTATTCTACCTTGTTGTCGAACAACAACATTCAAATATATCCGCTCCCTTGCCCTTGCCTTCACATTCAACATTCAACTATGTAATGACATTCTATTGACAATAAGCAAGACATGACTTTTTAACATTTCTAACCATTGTTTGGACTTCTTGAGTAATAATTAATCCTTGCAACAATGCAAAAGCAAATGCATTAGGTAATGACATTCTATTGACAACAAGACATTTTGAATTCTCAGCATTTGCAGCCACTTTGTATTGAAGGATTTGTCTCAATAACACTCTCATAGGTTTTTTTACTTTTTGTATCTAAAAAGATATAGTTTACAAAAATGGGTTGGTACAAATGCATTTTGTATAAAAAACTCAAAAAGTACATGATGAAAAGATACTTGACATGACCCCAAGCCCAAGGTAGTCATGAAGTGTCCATAATAAAATATCATTCATAATCAATAATTGGTTAGTTATAGGTTTTGAAACATCAATCACTAGAACTCCTTGTGTCCATAAAAGTTGCAACTCATCGATGAGTGGTTGTAAATAGATATCCATATTATGAACCTGCCTTCTCTAGGGGATGATAAGTGCGAGCCACATAAATGCATTGTTAAATGAGGTGGTAAGTTGTAATTTAGCACCACAACTGGCCACATTGAATATTTTGATTATTGTAAAAAATATGGGTTGATTCCATTTGTTGCTAGACCTAGCCTCAAATGCCTAGGCTCCTCTTTAAATTGTGTCCATTGATCTTCCACAATTTGCTAGGTTTTTGAATCAACAAGACCTTTCTTCACTCCATCCTCACTCTTGTTTGCAACATGCCAATCCATCAACATGGCTTTGCTCTTTCTCAGGAAAAGTTGTTTGATCCGTGGTATAATAGGCATGTAGCGCATCATCTGACACAAACACCAGAAATTGCACAAAGTTTAGTGGCTTAAAGCTGGAGTTTGCCAAAATGGAGAAGACTTCAAGGAATTGCAACATACAAATTGTTTAGCTTGATAGAAGAAATAGAACTATGAGACTAGATTAACACCAAATTCCAAGCTTTGATGCCTAGATAATTTATGTTTACCTTTTGGGGTGTGCTAGCTCCTTGAAAATCTTGCCTATATCGAAGCTCCCCACACTTGGGACAATGCACCAATTTTTTTGCCTCACCCCTAAACAAAACACAATTGTTCTTGCAGGAGTGGATGAACTCACACGACAACCCAACAATTATCCAAAAAAAAAAAATTGCATTTTTGTGGGATTCAAGGAGGGTGTTTCCAAGAGGTAACATCTTATCCTTTAATAATCTGCACACAAAGAAGCCTAGTCATGTAAATAAGGAGTTAAAAGGCATCTTCAATAAGAATGATGCAACTTTGGTCCATAGATTTCAACTTGTCACTCACTTGAGTAGAGCATCAATGCTTCTGTCACTCCAACCATATTTGGCTTGCAAATTGAGTAGCAAAAGTAGTGTTGATAGGGTGCTGACATCACTGCCGTCGTACAACTTTGTTTGTGCCAATCTTTGAATTAGATTATCTTCATCATTCCCTTGTGGCAAATGAAAGAAATATTCAATCACCTCTGCATACTCTTCTTTTTCCTTGTGTGTATCATCATTTATGTCATTAGTGCTAGTGTCTATTGTGGGTGAAACACCCTCACAAGGTGATGGTGGACTATCATGGCTTGCAAGTGTATCTTGCAAAGAACCCTACATTATAAACCTATCCAAGCTTAGAACATTGCCATTTCTCAACTTTGCACACAATCAAATTTCATTGCTTCATTTAAAACAAATGTTAGATAAAACTTACATCATCATCTACAATTGATAGTCCCCATTTGATCATGTGGTTGTGGATGATACTTTCATTACGAAGATGTAGCCCTTTACAGTGTGCACAAGGACATAAGGCTCTTCTTTGTGGCTTTCATTTAGCTCTATGTTATTGCCCTTCATGGCCTGAACTCTCTTGGATTCCATAGTTGCAAAGTTGAAGCCTTGCTCATAAAACATCAATTCCAGCCACAACATAACAGAAATGACACAATGAGTGAGGTTATACCTTGTGAAGGTCACTCATGAAATACTACGCAATCACCTTCATTAGGAATAGCGGTGGTTGCATTACCATTACTCCCCATGGCTAAGTAGAATTGCCCAGAATTAGGAATGATTATCTTCATAGAAAGAGAGAGGGGAATTAGAAATAAAATTCTTCACGATGATAAACAAAGAGAAACAAACCCAAGTGTTTCTTTTGCAATTTTGTGAAGAATTACTCAAGTGGTAATCATCTATATATGAAGAATGTCATAGAAAATCAATTTCTCAGAACATTAGTTATGACAATAAAAGAAAACTATTATTAACTCATGTTTATATACTTCTTACTAAACTGCATATTAGTATCAACAGAGACTAGTACAACATACCACACAAAAACTGGTGAAACGAAGGGTCAAATTTTCCTTCCATATATCCTCTTAAGCCACAATGTCATTTTCCCATGTCCAAGACTTGATGTGTTACAAATCTAAAGCAAAATGGCAAAGGACAATTGCCCATAATTAGTAATTAGTATAGGGTTTTCACTTGTGCTACTGGCTTGACTTGACTTTAGACGTATCTTCACTCATTTAAGGAGTGGGGTTAGAGTGGCAAAGGAAAATTGCCCATAATTAATAATTAGTATAAGGTTCTTGTTTGTGTTATTGGCTTGATTTGACTTTAGACATATCCTCACTGATTTGAAAACTGAGGTTGGAGCACTTGCTTCACAAAACAAACAAATTAACCAAAAGTAAGAAGGAAAATAAACATGCATTTGAGCATCCATTGTTTGGCAGTTTATGCCAAAATCATAAATCCATAAAATACATTGAAAGGAGACTTCCTCCTTCCACAAAAATCAAGCAAACCACTACAATGTTAAAAGGTTGTAGGGAAGGGACTACCTTTACTAACACTTCCCCAATAATAGTAAATTGAAAATGAAGTGTCTAGACTTTAATGCTTTACCTCTAGAAGTTTTCCATATGCTTTGAGTTCATTGTACCTTGAGAAACAAACACAATTCAAAATAGCAAAGAGTTAGACCAAAAGGTTCAGCAAATGGAAACCCAATATAGGAAACCCACACAACATCAGCCCTCCACCATTGCTTTCCAGGTGTTTGTGGATGGATTCCATGCTTAGAAACTATACATTTAGTTGTAGTTACATTTGTGCATGTCTACTTTTAAAATACAACATGCATTTATACATGTAGCAAGTTAGGGTTTAGGTTGAGGGTGCAAATATGAAACCCTAAAACATAAACCCTAACTTACAAAAGATAAACCTAGAATATAAACATCAAATAATGTAAAGCTTATTGGAGAAGATTGAGCAAGAAGACTTACTAGAGAAGTTTAAAGAACATGAGAGCATTGGAAGGTCTGAGATTGGTACATAAAAAACTGAGTAGAGGTCAAGTTTTTTCATACTAAAATGGTCATTTGAAGCTATCGACATCCAACTGCTGCCATCCCTCATATCCAAGTTTTGCCAAAGTCACACACAACCTTGTTCCATTCAATGAGAAAAGATGATTTTGTTTGTTGTTATAACCTTCATTCACACTACAATGGGAAATTCAACAAATAAATGTAAAGCAAAATTCTAGCATTGAGTTATGATTGTTAAGTATCAAACCTTGAATAGACACCTTGATCTCTCAACAATCTTTTCTCTTCCTTTACATAACACTTGCCCCTGTTACTTTGGCTCATACCCCTTTTCCATTTTTCTTGCTACTAGCCTTTATCATTCCTGTTTTTGTGTATTTTACTGCTGGTTCAGGCATCTGTGCCATTCCAAGGATTAACAAAGGAGAGGGACGTGCTATAGTTGTGAACCTCCAAAGACCCACACTTACACCACACAAATTGCAATCCAACACAACTAATGCAAGGTCAAAAGCAACAAAATGGAGTATTTTCACTTGGTTGTGTCCACAAACCTGTTGTGGCTTGCCTCAGCTATGTATCATGACAATTGGGCCTGGTTCATGGGATATCCTTGTATTTTTTGTGATAGTGCATCCATTATCATTTGTGGATGGCACTACAGATCTTCCCCATAGTCAACAATGTAGGGTAGGAACTGTGGGTCCTAGCCACAAATTATTATTGCATGTTACACTTGCCATGTCAAAGAAAATGAAAAAAAGAAGTTGTTGAAGGATCACTTTATTCCCCTTTCCAAAAGATGAAACTGAATACCACAAACTTCATTACCTAATAGAATGCCTTATGGTTCCTATTAAGCAACCCCTATTCCCTTGTACTGGAACTGGGGTCGTGTTGAATAAGATGCATGGGTATTGAATTAGTTGGTTGGGACAGCAATTGATTAACGTGAGAACCATGATTGAGCATCTAATTAATGGTAAACTCCAATATCACTAGGATAGCAAATAGTTACAGCAGTGTTTCACATCGGTTAATGTAGGCACTTAGCATAGTTGAAAGGGGTGCAAGTGGTAATTGTGCCAATGCGTCTGGACATGAGTTGTTCTTCCATGCACACAACACCTTGTGAGTAATATGTAGCTGCTCAGTAAACACTTGTGCTGCACTTTCCACTTTTGCATTCACGTTGCTCCTCCACTCTTTCTCACATGAGGTCGCAACACGGTTTCCTACTTTGACTCTTCAACTCCATTCACCCTTGTCATTTCCAACGCAACAACACCAAATGAAGCACCATCCTCCTTTGGTGGTCCTAAAAAATAAACCAACAATGATAATTCGCTTTCTATTGTCAAGTAAAGAGGCGAAGCAAGCACGTTGAAACTACTCCTATTACTACTGCTACATTGGAGTTTAAATTTTCGATAATTCAAAATGAAGTTCTACAATTCAAATTTTTTTGAAAAATCTAAAAATAGGGATGCAATAGGTGCAATACACTTTCTTGGCACATCGTAAAACTTGATAGGGTAAGGAAAAGCACGGTTAGGAAAACATGTTAGGGTAAAGAGAAAAAAAACAAAAAGGCGGGCCCATCATCAAATGTCTACATGTTAGGGTATAATGTTTTCTTAACATGATACCCTAACATGTAGACATTTGATGATGGGCCTGCCTTTCTACTTTTCTTTCTTACGTTACGAGCATTCTATGCTTTTGTCATTTTCTTTTATTGTCATTGCAGAAAGTGGTGATGGGATATGACCACAACAGCCACGAGCAAGTGAAGGATGAAAGTGTTGTTGCAAAAGCTTGGCCATGGAGCATGTATCTAGATCTCTAGAAAATTAGCAAACCTCCCCCCCCCACATAACCCAGTGAATGCTTTATGTGTTTTTTCTCCAACCAAACAAAAGGAAGCACAAAAGAAGATAAAGACTCATGAAACAAATGCTTTCAGACTATCCTTTTGTGGAAAAGCTTGTTCTTCTTTAACTTAAGCATAATATTATTTTGGTTGATAGATTCTCAGAACTATTTGTGACCTGAACAACATCTGTCACATGCAGGTACAAAGTTCCAAGTTCTGATTCCTTGAAGTAGTTGCTCCTAAACATGGTCTAATTCCTAGTTGTTTGTTTTTACTTTACATCACATGTGTGTTACAAAGTTTTGGTCTAAAGCGATTGCTGAATGTTGTTTTGTTTTTATGTTTATTTGTGTCAACATGTTTTTTTTTTTTTTTTGACAGATGCAATCTGATTTAGAATATCCTAATGGTGATTATGATGCAATCACCATTAGGAAACATGATTACAAAACACAAGAACCCAAGTAGTTCCTTAACGACACCATCCTCGATTTTTATTTGAAATAATACATATCCAAAGACTTTATTCTACTTTATTTAAAGCTTAGAAAACATTGAACCTCTACTCTTTTTTATTCAAATGTTAGAAAATAATGAATCATGTTATTCCAAGTACTTGCAAAGACAACATTCCGATTCATGATTTTACATCTTCAACTATTTTTTCTACTCCAAACTCGTTCAATGCAAGGAATATAATGCAAATTTTGTAACTTTGCAAAAATGGAATCATGGTGTGGATCTACTTTTCATAAATTACATCATGATTTCAATCAATCACAACAAACATTGGAACGTGGTCATCATCCCACCTCTCGAGAGTCTAGGGTAGGATGACAAGATGTAGACATCATGCATTCTACACCTAGATTCCTTGGAGGGTGGTCACAATCAAGTAGAATGCCATATTCAAACATGTCTGTGGAAGGTTTGGATTCGGAAAGCTTGTGCAAGCTTGCATGAATCACATGAGATGAAGTTAGCAATTTAATATATGTGGTACATTGTTGCAAAGGTTTGATTTTTTTTTTGCTCCAAGGTTTCTTAAAAAAAAAGAATCAACAATTTTTCCTAACCAGATATTTTGCTTTGTGATTTTGTAGGTTCTTCAATAGCAAAGTCATTATGATTGTGGCATGTACTTGTTCCATTATGTGGAGTTGTTCGTCAGGGATGCCCCAATCCACTTCACCTTCACCACAAGCTAAGGCTTCTTTTATTGTGTATGTATTCCCTTTTAGTTTTGTTAGTTTTGGACATTGTTCAAAATTGTTTATAACTTTTGTTTTGTTGTGTGCAGTTGACTCGATCTTGGTTCACCATTGCTGACATTTCTGGAAAGAGGAAAGCAATCCAAAAATTACTTCTGAGCCTTCAGCGTGCTACTGAATTGGTAGGTTTTAAAGTTTTTATAAGAAAATGTATTATCAAATTTAACGTTTGTTTATTTTTCTCTTGTGTTTGGGGGGTGCTAAGTTTTTACATTCTTCAAAAAACTTGCAAATTCGATTTTGGTTTTGTTTCTAGAAGGATAACATGTACAACATTCCTTTCTGTAGTCTCTTAAAGAAAGAGAAAAATAGGCACACACATTTAAGTACTTTATGCCCACCATGACGCATTTTATCACAATCATGAGGATGGGAGACACCAAACTTCTCCAATCAGGTTGAAGTTGCTATAAGACCATGAACAAAGGCATTGGCTACTTCTTTTTAGTCTTATAGTGGGTTTGCTTCCATTATGCAAAAATGCTTGTTCAATTATTTTATGTGAATTGCCTTGAATTCTTTGGAATTTATCAAGATCTTAAAAATTAGGTGTGTTTTGGTTGTTCCAATATTGTTCATAGGAAACCCCAAATAAGGAAAAAGTGCAGGTGGTGATAAAAGGTGCAAGATTAGCAACAACAATAATACTTACAATGAATGCGAAGCTGGTAGCAACAATAGTACTTGCAATGAAGGTGGAGGTAGCAGCACTTGTAGTGAAGGCAAAAGAGGTAGTAACAGCGACACTTGCCACAAAGGTTGAGGTTGTAGAAAAAAAACGAAAGGTGAAGCTACCAAAGTTGAAAATGAGTGTTGACTGCCATGGATTGTTTAGTGGTGACCTTCAAAAATCCTTTGATGCAAGGGTAAGTTTATTATGTCGAGTTTACTTAGATGATTGTCATGTCAAATGGTCGGTGCAAAAAAAGTCCAAGGCAACAATGACCATCATCGAAAGGTTGTTGCATGATTTCAGAAGGAATTAGAATGTTGATGCTGTCCTTTAGTGCATTGGGAATGTGCAGCGCCAATGATGTAAAAGTTTATTAAAAGCTACAAAGGAAAATGGAGAGCACCCGGACTTGTGCTCCAAGGCAAGTTGGGCGTTCTTCAAAGGTAATTTCAATTGATAGTTTTACTATTTAAAAAATATTTCATGTTTAGAATTAGGATTAGGATTGAATTTAGGACATATTGATGTAATTGTTGTGTTTTGTTTCTCTTGCAGTGGAAGTCACAAAGAACAAAAGAAACCCTCTATGGCATGACCAAAAGTGACATGTTGTCAAAGCACGCCCGACTATCACCGACAACCTTGGTAGTGGTGGCAAACTTTCCTTTTGGAAAAAAAATGTAAAGTTTATTTCTTTTTTCTTTGACATTTTTAACTTTATATTTACATTATGCTTTGATTGTAATTATGTATTTGCATTATTGTAGATAGATCTTTATAATCAGGAGCCATCTGCTACGAAATTGAAGAAAGCCCACGACATTGGCACAAAAGCCTTCTTTCTGACTTTTGATGGACCCACATTGAGTGCCCATGTAGAGGATAACAATGTTACAAAATGGGCAACAAAGTTGGAGGTTTAATTTAATCTTACCTACTAAATTGCGATAAATTTTACTGATTTAGTCTTTTCTAAAGACATTACAATAGATGTTAACACCATGTATTTGTTTTGCAGAGTATACACGTATTTCAACCTCCCTCATATTTAAAAAACTACAATAAAAAAAAAAGTCATGTCACAATGACTTTATATTACATTCTATTGATTCTTGTGGGGACAAGACATTTTCTGTAATCAAATAACTTGATGGATAGATTTGTAATCTCTAATGAAGTGGTCCAAAGGATCAGGCACTGGTGAATGTGGGAGTTGAATTACTGAGATCAGTGCCAAAAACCTTAATAAAATAGAAACAAATACATAATACATAAAGGTGTTGAAAACCTGAAAGTTGTAGCATCACCTGATGGTTACTGAAAATGCAATTAAAGTTTGGACTGATTTTGAATTCTTGGGTGATTTTAATTTTAAGATTTTTGATTGAGCAATTTTTGCATTAAATGTGCAAGAGTTTCTGTATAAAATCAATTTCAAACCCATTGAGTAGCACCAAGCTGGTCTTAAAAAGGTAAGTCAGACCCATCCTCCATCCATTCTCTCTAATTGATCCCTAGATGTCATGAATTATGCTAAATCTGAAATTTTCTCGGGGTTATAAGAATCTGGGTGCTTTGTGATTAAGGTTTCTACATGGTAATGGTTTGCACAATTGTTTTTGCAGCTGAGGCATCTCACCAAGAACCAAATGTTGATGTTTTCTATAGTGAGATAGTGATGTACTAGTTGGTGTAGGAGGCCCTTGCAGACAATTATGTCTTCAGCTTGTGGGTGGTTCCATGATGAGCTTCTCTATGTAAAACATTAGCAACTAAACATGTCAGATTCAAGTTGTGCAACTGTGTGCAAATGATCAGTAACTTTTTCCATTCACATATTCTATGTGTTTTGGTGTGGATAGATCTAGAAACTCTGGGTGTTGCAGAAGGAGTAGATGGTGTTGTTGTTGAAACTAAAATTGCAAATGCAATATTGCAGGTGTGAATGCTCATGCTTCAATTCATGATTCTCCACTTCATGTCTTTTAGGTTTTTGGGATCATGAGATGATGATTTGTATATGTGTTCTGTGTATTCAATTACAAGATTGAGAGCGAGCCAGTTGTTGTGAGGCGGATTTAGACAAAACTGTTGTTGGGACCAAACTATTAGGGTGCACTAATGGTAAATTTAGTACATACAATAAAATATAGCTCTATTGATGTACAATATTGTAAAGCTTAGTCTTATTAGGGTGGATTTGTATGTGAGCATTTGGCCTTGTTGGTTGCTTGGTGAGTAGAGGACATTTGTCAATGTTGGTGATCACCAAGGCATTGATGTGATTTTTTTGTTAAATAAGGTGAAAAAAGTTTGGAAACAAAGTTTAATGTTTTTTGTTAAATAATGTGGAAAACTTGAAGGAAAATAGTGGGATACTTGTTGTTAACAATGAAAAAAAATGGGTTACTTTCTGTTAAATAACATGAGAAACATTTGAGAAAAGTGAGATATCTTTTGTTAATAACTTTGAAAATTTGAGAAAAATAAGTGCGATGCTTTTTGTTAAATAATGTGGAAAACTTGAAAGAAAATAGTGGGATACTCTTTGTTGATAATGAAAAAAATGTGGGGATACTTTCAGTTAAATAACTTGAAAAACTTGAGGGAAAATGTTGGAGTTTTTTTGTTGATAACTCAAAGAACTTGAGGGAAAAAAGTGGGATACATTGAGCCAAGAGTGGTTTAGCCTACTTGTCATTTGTGTGAAAAAGTTGAAAAAAAAGTTGAGAAAATGAGTGGAATAGGTTGGGTTTAACATCTATGTCATAATTGTGGAAAAAGTGAGAGTAAAAGGGGGATAATATGAGCATAGTGTGGTTTAACCTCCATGTTACAAATGTGGAAATTTCATAAAAACATGTGGGATGGTGTTGAGGCAAAAATGTGGATATGAGTCAATATTTCCATAGAGTTTATCATGCTTCTATAACCCACACTTTTGCCACACCTTTAACCCATAATTTTCCCATGTCTTGCTACAGATTTGTCACATACAGTCCATGATATGAATCATCAAAAGTGTGGCAACAATGAGGAAAATCTATGAGAAAAATGTGAAAAACTACTCCAAATGTTGTAGTGTGTGCATTTCAATCTTGGTCTGTGCGCTAGTTTTAAACATACCAGCCTTGTAATGGTTTTGGTGTTAAGACTCATTTTTGGCTGGCTTGAAGTATGTATGCACCTGGTATTGAAACTGGAATAAAAACTGGTACAAGACTGATATTACCTCAGGTCCTTATTCCCTACTTGGCCAGTAAAATGGTGCAATGCTCGTAGTGCCTGAGGTCACATGAGCATGTTGGGATCCTTTCCAATTACCAATGTTAATACTACCTAGTGTTGCTACATTCCCAAGTTGCGTTGGAGAGTTATGCAGCTTTAAGTGTATATTGCTAAGAGCATCTAGACCCACACCCCCTATTTGGGCCTATATAAGTGAATACCACATCCAAGGTACAACCTGAATGATTTCTCCATCCCCACAAATGAACATGAAAAAGTGGACAGTGTAAAGTAGTAAACCACTTAAATATCATCACCTGAGGCAATGAAAATAGTCATTTACAGGCCCTCGTGGAAGGCACTGTATCGTGATTATTTTACCTGCCCAAGACAGGTTTCATAATACTCAATTCGATTACTTTCTAAATGCAGTAGAGTCATGGGTAAAGTCACCCTGTGTCTTCACCCTGTCTTTGGGCCTGCTTTCACCCCCTATCCCCTCTTTCAGTGATATCCACAAAGTGATGAAACTTTGTTACATCTCAGTACGCACAAAGTTCGAGAGTAGTTATAGTAGTTGTACAAGTAAGAGCAGTGAAAATATATGTAGCAGCAGTGGAGGTGTGCAGGAAAAAGGAAAGACAGGATGAAATTCAGTTTACCAGCAAAATTGGTGGAAAAACTAGTTCAGGTCCCAGTTAGTTCATTTTGTAAAATTTTCATTCTGAATTATGCTTTTGATTCCTTATTATCCCAAAACTGACTGTTCTCGGCCTCTAATCACATGACTTTTTAATTCCTTATTATGCCAAAACTGACTGTTCTCACCCCCTAATCACATGACTTTATGAGTAACTCTAGTGTATAGGGCATTTTCCTGCTGTGGATAGAGTCAGTATATCTAAGGTTGGGGTTTGGTACGTTTCAATGTTGGGAGGGTACCAGCTTTGGCAGGTAACAACTGCCAGTTTCGGGTTTCAGTGAGGAAGAATCAAACCAAAACCAGATTTTATAGTTTTTAAGAACTGGACCCAGAACTGGGGTCCCTGTTCTATTTACATGCGAAAATGGAACCAAAACCGAGATACACGTTTTTGAAAACTAAATTGATGGGAACGAAGGTCAACTGGCAGGTAACTGCCAAATTCGAAATCGATTAGTACGAACCAGACCAAAATCCAGAACCACATCAGATTTTTAGAACCAGAATTGTATTTTGAAAAACCAAACCTGGAACTTGATTCTCTATTTATGGTTGGAACTTGACCTAGAAACAAACAGTTCTAATTTGCTTTTTAGAACTGAAACCAGAGGTTCTTCAGAAACTTAAGGAACCAGCCAACACTGGTAATTTCCAGTCTTTGCCAGTTACTGACAAAACACTCACTTATCAATAAATAGGTACCCCCAGGCCAAAAATGGTGACGAACAGTTTTGGAAATAGAAATTTCATGTAGCCAATATGAAGGTTCAGCATGCACTCAAAGTGCCTTGATTTTTTTCCTTTTAAGTTTTGGGCGGGGGTTGGGGGGGGGGATTTATTTCATTTTCCCTTTGTTCCCAACATGTTGCCTTCAAGTTCCCAATGCGTTCCTGTCAGGTTCCCCAAGGGTGTTCCCAATAGCACCTCGATTTAATCCCATATGTTTTGCCCAAAAGTCCTCCCCTTCTCACCTATGTAGCTGGGCCAAAGGGGGAGGAACTTCATGTTTCCATAGACTCTTCTATTTTGGGGAGCCTCCATAGTTTCAACTTTTTTTTGCAATGCACCAATCAAATTGGCTGATTGCAAAAAAAAAGAAAAAGAGTTGAACTTGTGAGGCACCCCCAACTAGTCAATATGAAACAGAATAAGTGCCCCCAGTTTATTGGTTATTAAATACCTACCTAGCAATTATTATTATTTAAAAAACCGGGTAGAGAACTTAAGCAGCCTAATATCCAAAGAATTCTTCTAGTATCCAAATAATTGGCAAGATCCCTATGGGCCATTATTGAATTTTCAAACTTTAGTAACCTACTTGTATCATTGGAAGTTTATCTAGGTAGGTTATCAATCTTATTTACTCTAAACCGGTTAATGATGCATGTGATACACGATGTTTGACAAGGTCTACTAGGGGAGGGTGGCGGGGGCGGGGGGGCAGACGAGGGGATTCACTCAAGTAGGCTAGGAGAACTTGGAGAAGGCAAGACTAAGTGTTTGAACACGTCAAGGTGTGCCCTCACAGCCCCACAATCAAAGAGGGAGTAATATTGACAAGAGTGAACCACCAACTCTGAGGGGTGGATGGTGGGTGGCCAAATACATTTTTCCTTTAGATTTCAGTTCTTTAGCTGATCACAATGGTTAGCTTAATCGTTGTGTTGCTAACCTTGTTCTTGAAAATAAGGCCACAAACAAAAGAAAAGAGAAAAATAAGTAAATAAATAAAAGTTGAAGCCTACCTTACCTCGGCAATATAACATTGTGGTTCTCAAGGTGGGTATATGAGAACCAACCCTCATGCATAACATGTAATTATTACCAAAAAAGAACTTGGTAGTTGAGGTATTACTTTGACAATGAAATTGATAACAGGTGGGTTGATATTGATACCTTGTGTGATCCAAATGGTTAAAAATAAAAAATAACCTAACTGTCAGTTATTAAAAAAGTAATACCCATTCAAAACTGGTAATTTCCTCTTCAAGGTTTGTTGCAATAGCATGGGTATTGGGTTACTGAGGGGGGAGGTGGCCCATGGTTTCTTATAAGGATTTTGTGATATAGTCAAAGTGGTGATCATCTAGAAAATAATTTAGCCATATTTGATTATATACTAGATATGAAAGTATAAAAAAAAACAGAATCTTTCTATATTCTCGGTTACTTACAGAACTTATCATCAAAATCTGGCAATTTGGGAAATGTTTTTTCAAAATCTCGGGAATTTGTGCCATTTTTTCCATGAAAAATCCTTTGAATGAGTTGAAATCATTTTTTTAGGTCGAAATTTGGTGAAAATTTGCCAATAAAAAGGAAATGTCACAACCCTTGACATTTAGGGCCACTTTAGATAAGGGTTTAGGGACCAAAAGCCTACGGACCAAATTGAGCCTTGAATTAGACTCTCCTTCACATTAAAAAAAAGCACTTTTTCCTACAATACAATGAGTGTGTTTAAAGGCCTGGGGTCCAATTTGAGGGTCTGATATAAAAAATGTATGATTTACATGGGAGAGGATTAGGTTAACCTTTCGTTTTTTTCTTTTTTTCATGATTTTTTAAACTTTTTATTTTCTTCTTCTTTTCAGCTTTTTCATCTTTGTGTTTCACCACAATCATCTTTTTCTTTGGTGCTTTGTTGTTTGAAACAATAAGCAATTTGGGGATCTTTTGTAAATCTAAAGTTTTTTCCACTTGTGAAAATTGATGCTTCAATTTTGTGATTCAACTTCATTTCGTGCACTTGAACAAGCTAAAAATGCACTCCTTTTAGCAACCACCTTGTGAGGATCCACAAAATCAAACATGCGAACTTTAGAATTGATAAAAAATGAAGGAGTTGATGTGTTCTCAACAATGTCCTCAATCCATAGCATGTCTTTCATTTTCACAAAAATTGAACAACAAGGGTACAAATTTTTTTAAAAAAAAACAAAAAAATAATCAACCTTGGACCTTGGCTTACACTTTGGTTCTCCAAACCATGAGCTCTCCCTTAAGCTCTTTTTTTTTTTTCCCCACCAATTGGTTTTCCCTCCAAAACAATGCCATGTAAGCTAAATCACTATTTGATTTGTCTTGGTCTTGGACCATTGTTTGAAGGCCTTGATACCAATTAAAAACTCTTGATCAATAAGAATGCTCGATTTCATTGGACCCTTCTCCTTGGACCCTTGTCTATAGTGGCCCTTATTTTATTTTGAATCACAACAGCAGCCCCAGCAGACACAACCTGACAAACCATCGGCACCCCGAAGTCAAACTCATTGACAGAGGGCCAGCAGGAGTTTCACCTGCACACCACCGGGTTTGAACCCAGGACTTTTTTGATTGAGGTCCCAGGGTCCCAGAATGGACATACCAGTGAGCCATCACCCCTGGGGTCATTGACATTCTGGCCCTTTGCCTTGTCCTACTCTTCTCTTTACTTTTTGATATGTTGGTACCATTAATTTTCCAATTCCTCTTTTTCAGTTCTAGACTCCACACACACACACACCCCAACGTTATTAGAGAGAGCACATGCCTACACACAAGTTTGGTAGGCGTTCTTGCAGTGTGTTCTAACTTCTTATGTTGCCCAACACCAGCTTGCAGACTTGTAGATCTCATTGAAGATTGACAAGTAGGAAAACAGCTTTTTCCTTGGAAGAATGAGGCAGTTTGCCATTGAGAAATAATGGTAATTGCCAAGTGGAGCTCAATATAGCAATAAGTCAGTGGCATTACACAGCGCAATATCCTTTCCTAAGGTCATCTTCCACATTGACAAAATGAATTTATTTTCTAAAAGAAAGTTTTTTTTTTTTTTGAAGAGTTTGAATTATTATAATTTTTCATGATCTACCATCATTTCACTATGAGAATGTCATATGAACTATTTATTTATTTATTTATACCATAGCCTGGCATAATTCATAATTCTCAATATGTCAGCAACAGGGTTTTTTTTTCCCCCCTCAATTTTGTGATGTAGCCACACTGGAGATCCTCCACAAGAGGAATTAGCCAAATTTGGCTATAGGTCAGAGAGGAAAGTAGAAAATTTTAATAGTCTTGCTATGTTTTGTCCACCCACTGGGACATATTGTCTAAATATGGCGACTTTTTACCAAAAACCTCAAAATCTGGAAACTTTGGCACATGTTTTCTAGCAAAAATTCTTTGCATGAGTTGCACAGGAAATTTTTTTTGTGGCTGCAGTGCGAAAATTCTCCCATAAGAGAAAATACCATTCATTATCTTATTTGCACAAAAACTTGTTTCAATAGAGATATACGTAAAGCCAGGAAAAGACAGCACCAGCACCCTGAGTTTGGTCATATACAGGGTGAGATTAAAAAAAAACCTGCAAAAAAATACATTTGCATTCAAGGGAGAGGTGAAACTCAGATAACCATCAATTTTGATGGTTATCTGAGTTTCACCCTGTCTTTCTTTTTTCCTGAGCGCCTCCACTGCTGCGACATAGATTTTCACTGCTGCTACCTGTACAGCTACTATAATTTCTCTCGAACCTTGTGCATTAAATGCTGAGGTTCAGCATTTCGTACTGAGTTTCAGTATTTCATACTGAGATTTAATAAAACTTCCTTAGTTTATGGATACTACTAAAAGAGGGGTTAGGGGGGTGAAAGGAGGGTGAAGACAGGGTGAGTTTGCGGATATCTCTAATATTTAAAATATAATTATTCAATGATGAAACTTAATGTGGGGTAAGGTAGTAGAACCCCCTTGCCTGAGCTCAAAGGTCACCACAGAGCCTTGCAGTTGGCCTTACTTCTGGGTCCCACCATACAAGTTGATACCAGTGTGTGGTGGGTATTTGTTTTATTAGTCAAGTTTGGGGATTTGAAAATAAAAAATTCAAATAGTTGTGTGGGTCCAGTTCTTTTATTTTTGGGAGATTTAAAGAAACTCAAAGAGGGGTCATTATGAGGTGGGGGCGAAAGTTAGGATATGTGATTAACTGGGTATGAGGCTCAATTCTTTAACAGAAATTCAAACATGTACAAAACAATTCTTGTATTTTATCAGGGTTTTCTGAAGACCACCTTTAAAACACATGTTGAATCTTCAACAATGTCCTACAAAGTCAGATCTTTGCCATCTCTTTAATGCTTTGACAAACAGTCTTAATTTTCTTAAGTTTACAAGGCAAGCTCTTGACAATCTTAAATCACGCTAATGGTTTGGAAGCTTGAGCACATGTGTTAAGACCAGCTTAAAAACACATGTTGAGTCTTCAACAATGTCCTACAAAGTCAGTTCTTTGCCATGTCTTTAATGCTTTGACAAAAAGTCTTTAATTCTTTTAAGTTTACAAGGCAAGCTCTTAACAATATAAAATGACACTAATGATTTGCAAGCTCGAGCACATGCATTATCTGAGTGTACAAGCACAAAGACTGAGAATGCATATTGATTATTTGTAACAGCTAAGAGAATTTCAAGAATTTTTTTTCTTTCAATCTGAAGGTAACACAATTCGAGCATAAAACAATTATTGATCCAAGTTTTTGAGAGACATCCTCCTTTGTTATTCTCCCTGAGTAAGGTTTGGTTATGGATACTTGAAATTTTAAAATCATCAATTATGAAGTGGGGACAGGTGTTAACTTTCCAAAAATGCCAAGCAAGAGAGGGGTTTGAGTTTTTGAAAAAGTAAGACCTAGCGAGCATATATGCATATACTCAGTCTGCTATCCAGTTAATACCTGGTGCAAAAACACCAAAAAACAGTTTAGATTTACTACAGTGATGTAATACAAAGGCAGCTTCAACTTGTGTCCGTTGAATAATTAATTAATTTTGAAGATTTCATGTCAAAAAGAAAAATATTCCCAAAAATTCTCTATTTTCCTTCACAATTTTTTTGTTCTTTGAAAAGTTGAAATTTTTTCAACATTTCTTTAAATAATTCAATTAATGTGGAAAGCTGCCAATGGTCCATGGTATTTCCAATGAAGGGGTAGAGAAACCTTCACTCTTTTGGTTAGTTTTACTATTGTGGCTGAGAGATCGGCTCCATAGATGCTTGCATGCAAAATGCAAAACAGTGTTGGGCAGTTACACATTTTGGTCGGATGAGATACAGCTGAGTCCATAATCAATGCCCTAGCCAACGCCACTTAGCAATATTGTGGCTTAGGAGAGTGTGGTGACCAAGGGTGCTCGGAATGTGGGCTCCAAGGAGAACATTGGTCCAAGAAGCTTGGAACTAGGCTAATATACAAACTTTTGCCAGACAGCCCCAAAGTCCCAGATGCACCACTTGCACAGGTCACATTTGGGGTTGAACCATTCCAATCTATGATGGAAGAAGCACTCAACTGCTAGCTGAACACAGTAATTGGTTTGTTGAGTTTGCCCAGAGGGAAGATACTTTCAAGTAGGATTTGGCTTGACCTCGGAATGAACCTTAAACCCTAAACCCCAAGTGATTGCTAGAGACTTAACTCTATTCTCAAGGTGACTTTTTGAAAATTGAGATCATTTTGAAGTTATATGACATAACTGGTGTTGGCCAGGTTAGGGTTTTTTTTGTAACCCAACATGACTGTTCTAGTGGGAGAAGACCTGCAACAAGACCTAGCCTGAGGATGGGCAGTATTCCTAAAACTTGACCCCAAAGTTAATGCAATAGGTCTTAAAGTAGTGGTGGGCAGGTATCGGAAAAAGATGGGAACTGGCTAGGGTTTCAAGGCAATTCTCACCTTGAATTTGAATAACCTTGAGCATCACCATTGTTGATACTCTATTTGAAACTCACCCCCACCAATTCTCACTAATTTGATAACTGGCCACATGAAAACCAACCATTTTAAAGGCTTTTTTTTCCTTGTCAGGATATTATTGAGTAGTAGGGTTCAGTTTTCAACATTGGAGCCTAGGAGTCTATGCTAGGTGAGTGAGATTTAAAGTCTTACTAATGAGGGTGGTAGGTAGGGTTTAAAAGAAATACAATTAGGGTTTGAGGTTGAAGCCAGCACACAACGCGATCGTTGCATGAAGGCTTTTTCTTCATGACACCTTGAGTATAAAGAGGTTCATTCATGTTCATGTTACACTTGCATGTCTTTTTTTTGTTGTTGTTCAAAAGGTTTATGTATGTTTTGTGTTTTCTAAAGGTTTTTGAGGTTGAAGTTCAATTAGGTAGTTTATAAGTTGTAATTTGGTTTGTGTTTGTAGGTTCATGGAATAACATTTGTTTGAGTTTTTCTTTCTTTCTCTATTGTTGTTTGTGTTTCATTGTTGGTGGTGCCTTGTTACTATTTTATTATTATTTATCAATGCATCATTGTTGCTTGTTATTCTAGGTTGCTTTTGCATGACAATGTGAGGCATCCATCTCAATTACCTTTTTAACTTGTTGTCGATTGTCAATGTTTCACTATTGCTTGTTTTTTGCTCCTTTGATTGCTATTCCCCTCCTTTGCTTTGTGTAAATGTGGGATCTTAAGTGACTTTCTCAAGCTTTTCCAAACTTCAAGGTAAGTTTGTATTTTCCTTTGTTTGTTTTGCATACATTGTTTTGTATACTAATCATTTCAACAACTTTGTTGTTTGTTGTTTGCAAGATTGTGGTTTTTTTCATACATTGTATTTTGCACATTACATCATTTTTGGGTATGATGAAAAAAGGAAGGAAAAATGAGTCAAGTGAAAATGAGAACTAATAATAATTGAAAATGAAAATGAAATCTATTTCAATGGCATAATTATGGAGGAAAATCATTTAGAAGGGTCATAATATAACCCAAGCTTCTAAACATAAAATAGTAGTATAAAAAAGAGAAAATGCAAGTGTATTTTCAAAAATTGTATGTTTAAACAATGGTATGGAAAAGGCATAATAAAAATGCATTATGTTGAAGGGGGGAATCTTCAAATCATCATATGCATCCTTTGTTACAATAATCTTGTGAATGCACTTAATCAAAACACTAAAAAAAGAAAGGGTCTAAAATAACATATTATAAGACCTATGTAAAAAATTAGACTTTGAAAAAACATATCGATGTAAACATACCATTATTCCAAAAAACTTTGAAGAGGAAAACAATAGTCCAACAATCGAAGAAAAAGCCTAATGTGTTTGGTAATGCAATATCTAAATTTTTTTTGTGTAAAAAAATATTTTTACAAAGATGATGTGCAACAAAAAGATTTTTTGCAAGAGCTTAGTCTTTTGATTGTCAACAATCACTTGCTTTTGTAGTTTATGGACAATGTTTAGTTTTAATGTTTGGTTTTATACTTGTGCAAACTCAATTTTTCTTCCCTTTTAAAAAACATTGTTGTCAATAAATATTATCTAACTTTTTGGAGAAAATTAACAAAATTATTTTTCTCCAAAATTAGTAAATTTCATTTCTACAACATGTTTTGACTTATGATGTTAAAAGGGGCACATATATATATATATAATCATTAATTTCTTGGGAATTTATTAGTCAAGCCTTCACCAAAAATCTAATAAAATTACTTGATTAATATGGGAAAAAATCATTGCTTATGTCAAATATGAAGGGTCAAATTTGAATACCATAACAATTGCCTTGAAATCTACTGGGACATGTGAAATTTTAATTTTGGATGAAAGTTTTTAAAGTAATATTTTTGGCCATGCATTTTTTAAAGCATGTCAATATATTACAACTAAGGAAAAGGTTTACAAAAGTCTAGAACTTGATTATTAAAAATATGAGAAAAGTAGTTAGGAATGGAACAAGGCTTGTGCAAATTTTATTTGCTTGAAAAATTTGAATATTCTAATGAAGAAAAACTAGATTTTTAATCTTTTATTTCTTGAATTTTTTCCTTGAACTTTATTTGAATTTCATTAGTTGGAAATACTAACATTGTGTGTATAATTTTTATTTTTGATTATAGGTTTGTTAGTAAAATCATTATGTTTCAAGCAATTTTAGAATTCAAGGATGTTATTATTTTTTGTTACAAAAAATAAAATATTGTCAAAATTAGTGGGATAGTGCCACCTTTTCTTACTTGGCATATTTCCAAAATAATGTGGATTCTCTTCCCCTAATTTGAATGCTTTTGTTTTCAATTAGATTAATAGGCATTGGCTGTTTTTCAATATGTTGTAATTTGTTGTAACTAGTATGTGTTTAAAATTCAAATAAAAAGTTACAAACCCACTATTCCAAGTCAATTTGATTAATGATGATTTGAAGGTTGTTTTTGAGTTGGCTTTGCTTACTTCCAACATCAAAAGAAAAAATTGCGGTGTTTAAAATAATATTTCCTTTCTTTTCAAAAAAAGATGTGAAGAAAGAAACGTTTATAACATGTTGTCCTTGATGTTAGACCCAAGGTTTTAAAGTCTTCACCTTATTTACTTATTTATTGGTTATAAGTTCAAAAGTGCAGCTATTGTTAAAGAATATGATAGGAGATCCTTTTGAAATGTCATCATCCAATGACCAAATTTGAGGTTCAAGGTTATGTAAGGTGAAAATTTTAATGTGTACCACCCAAAATGAAAAGGACCAAGTCATTACTACAATCATTTCCCCCCCTATATTTTAAACCTAATGAGTCAATACGTGTCAAATATTTCATAAATACCATATTTTAGATCACTACAATTTTAGATTTTATCATAATCATCCATAAATGTGTCTTTACATGATTAAAATTGATTACGTAAAAAATGTAGAAAAAGGTGATGTTGTGTCATGATTTTGATACACCTTAAAGAATTTGAACCCATATATCAAACAATTGATCAAAATTACAACTTATTTGATATTTTAAACACAAGTGAACTAATGAAAAAGCTTGGCATTAAAGAGTTATTGATTTTTAAACATTATAACATGGTATCCAAGGAAATTAAATGTCCTTTTCAATGGTGAGGGAAGCATGAACCATGTTTTAATATTGTTGATGGGTGAATGCAAGCTATAATGGCTCACTTTTTGTGTCCCATTGCAATTTTCTTCAAGGTGTAGTCAATTAACATGCCATAAAACCATTTATATGCACAATTGGGACTTGGTTTAAGATTCTCAACTTCAATAAGAAACTATCTATAGAATTTGTGCACAATAAATGTGCACTTACCATGTAGTAATGGATTTTTGAAGTGAAAGCATATGGATTGTCTCAACCATCTACCCTTCCCATACACATGAAATTTTCAAAATCATTTTTTGAAAATATATCTCATAGGGACTTAATATTTGATAGATGAAAGAAAAAAATAGATTTGAAAACTTCATTACAAAAGCTTTAACCGAAACATAGTTATGAACTTTTGAATGACTAAAATTTGGACCTTATATTCAAAAGTCTTTACATGGGTCATTTTTTGTTGGATTGATGATTTTTTTCTTAGTAAAATGTATGTCAAAAAGATGTCTAGGTGGGTATATTTTCATATGAATTTAATTAGCTCATTAACCAACCCATAGTCCTCCATTTATGTTAATTTGACACCAAAAAATGGACTTTTAGGGGTTTTTTATCTGTCGAAAATGAACCACTTAATCTTACAACTACCTTGATTATTCACATGCCAAATTTTAAGCATTGTAGGATAACAAATTGAGATCAAGATGATTTTTTTCTTTAGTAGGCATATTTACTAACCTGAAAAAATGTTGTTCATAATTGAAAGAAGTTGATATTTGTGAATAAAAATTGGTCAAATGATCGTAAGGTTGGTTGTAAATCACCCTTATATTTGGAAAAGTTAATTGAGAAGGATTTAACTTTAGAAATGTTTTTTGAAAATTTTGAAGGTTCATTTGAATAGGATGAATTTGTGAACATATGAAATGTTGAAAGAAATTTATTTTTTACTTTTGGTTATTTTTACCATATTTTGTGTAATTTTTGTGATTTAAAAATTTTTGTTAGAAAAATTTGAACTTTTGATAATTAGGTTGTGAAAATCACTTGTCACGAACGCTAACATTGAACATGATCACATGATGAATGGAGTTCAATCACATGGATTTCCATCCACTACTTTGTAATCCATTGATAGTTCATTTGTAGTTTATTTGTAGGGTAGTTGCATAATACTGCATAGTTATGACATTCTTCATTTTGCACATTAAAATTTTTTAAAATTCTTCATTTAGCACCTTGTCATAACATTCTTTACCCACGAATGTTTACCAAATTACACTGGTTGATCTATAAATTTTTTTAAAATTCTTTAAAATTCTTGCTTCTTTGGGCTTCC